>Ga0210057_1000226_pt1 | contig 98687 bp, 110 predicted proteins | sample CryGeyCG2114_010_2_FD_183968 | JGI IMG/M metagenome (GOLD analysis project Ga0210057, IMG submission 183968) | Groundwater microbial communities from aquifer - Crystal Geyser CG10_big_fil_rev_8/21/14_0.10 (SPAdes) (version 2) | ecosystem: Environmental > Aquatic > Deep subsurface > Groundwater ...
GCCGAGCAATGACCGGCCATTCGGCAGGTCCAATGTGTGTATGTGCCATATACACCAGAGTATGGAGGCTTCAGGGGGTGGTGCAATTAGCCTGCAAACTCTGGTGCGATTAGGGTGAGAATTCACCTATGAGAATTTGTAATTCTGTGTTTTTGATTTTATAATGTTTTTGTATGGAGTCACTAGAAAATCAATCTTTCGATTCAGTAATGCAAGAGCAGTTTGAAGAATCTGGGATAGAACGGGGAAGTATCGTTGCTTTTGAAATTGGAGCTATGGATGGCGCGTTATTTAAAGTCATTGGTATAGAGGGTGTGTGTTTGCGTTTAAGGTGTATAGAAAGAAAGCATAAAACAGATTCTGCTCCTCAGGTAATTAAGGGGTACACTTTGCCAAAGTTAGTCCCTTTCCGTACTTTGAAATTAGTGGAAGCCTCTAACAGTAAGAGTCCGCGCTCTTAATCCTAATATTGAGCGATTCATTTGAGCGTTTTTTATAAACTATAGACATTTTTGTTAAATTGTTTTAAAATATTTTTATGTCAGAAAATAAAGAAAGAGGTGATGTAGTTTTCTTGTTTCGAAAAGATGCCGACGGAGTCGGTATAGGCGACTACATAAAAATAGGCGCTCTCGGAGAACGCGTTGGTCGTGTACTTGGCAATTCCATCAATAATGGAAAGAGGTACTATCAGGTTGAGTGGTTAGATACCGGAGAAGAGGGGGTTGTTTTACAATCATGCGCTGTGCGTACTAAACCAAGTCAAAAAATAGAAAAAGAGGTAAAACCACGCTCTCCAAACAGTGAGTACAAAAGGTGGAATGAAAATCTTCCGTTGAAAGAGGTTATTGAAATTATTGCAGAACGTTCAAAGAGTTTTAAATACGAAGTAAAAATTCATAGTATAGAACAATATCGCGTCATTTTCCTTGTAAATAACAATGAAGTTAAATTTGTTTTTGATGATGGGGGAGGGCTTGTACGAAGAGCGTTTGATGGCGGAAAGAAGTACGACATAGAATTTTTTCACGCCCTACGCTCTCTTGCTGGGATATGTTTAAAGAGTTTTAACAGAGAATTAAAAATTAACGCAAGAAAAAATGCAAAGGAAAAGCCAAAAGAGCCACACCAACCAAGGCTCCTTTAGTGTTTGTGAGGACTCCAGTGGGATACTAAAAAACCAGAGCTTTCACTCTGGTTTTAAGTACCCATGACCTCACGGGGAATCGAACCCCGATTCCAAGCTTGAGAAGCTTGTGTCCTAACCGTTAGACGATGAGGCCGAGAATTCTTGAAATTTTCGGCAGAAAACGCAGATAGTCCGATGAGAGAATCTACGAGTCAGAGCTGGGCTCTGATGAGAAGATTGTATCGAGGAATCTCTGTGTTTTCAACGAACAAAACAAGAAGGCGAGGCAACATCGTCGTCTGTACGATGAGGCCGGAAAGTGGCAGTGCTTAGATTTTCTCACTAAAGACTGACGCTTAGAGAATATAGCATTTTGCTAAGAAATAATAAACTCTTTAAAGAGTAATTCAGTTTTCACTTCTCAGCCACTTTAAAGTTTAAATACAAATTCATTAGATAATTCCACCACCCTACGACAAGCGCGATGAGTGTTCTACTTATTACATAGTGCAGGTGCGCTATGTCTACAAACAGATACATCAGTACTCTAATAAACAGCAATCCTACGCCTCCAATAATAAGAAAGAAGAGGTAGCCCGAATAAAGGGAGCGAGCACTGCCAGTAAACACATATTGCTGAGAAACAAAATAGTTTATGGATGTGGCGATAATAAACACCAGCCCTGCCGACAACAGGTAATACATATGAAGAACGTCGGTAAAAAAAACAAAAGAATTAAATCTAAAGTAAACGTACCGACTCCAACCCCAAGCGACCTTACAAAACGCAGTATAGATTTTTGCGCAAACAAAGATGTAAAAGAGTGTCCCATAGAACGAATACAATATAACCGTTAAAAGGTATGTTGTTCGAACGCAAAAAATTCCAATAGAGAGGAGCGGTGCCTTAGAGGTGTCAGTATGATGGCGACAACTCTTTTGTATCAGCATCAAGCGCAGAGAATCGTGCCAGAGCATAGAGGGCGCTCGACAGGCGATTTAAGTATACATACGTCTCTTTCGAAAGAGTTTGTTTTTTCTGTACGGCCAAAACCGTTCGCTCTACTCTTCTCGATACCGCTCGCGCGTAGTCAAGAAGTGCAGAAAGCGCTGTGGATCCTGAAATGGTAAACGTAGTCGGGGTTACAATCTGATCCTCGATTTTTTGAATCAAGGCTTCCGTTTTTTCAATGTGCTGTTGTCTGATTTTTTTCTCTGCGCCGGCAAATTCTGCTTGAATAATAAAGAGGTCCTCTTGAATATTTTTAATTTCTTCAACAATGAAAACAGAGCGACGGCTTTTCACTGCTTGACTTCGACACACACCGAGGAGTGAATTCAGCTCGTCAAGTGACCCAAGTGCATCAAAAATAGGACTATCTTTTGGAATGCATGTTTTTGATCCCACGAGTCGTGATATTCCTCCGTCTCCTTTTCGGGTATACAACATAATGCAATTTATTCTTTTGCCTTTGTTGGCACTACCATATCAATATCGCAGAGCCCTCCAACACAAGCCATTTCTTTTTTTTGTTCTGTTTCATCAGTGTGCTCGTACGTTATTAATTTTGAGTAATCAATCGTTGGAAAGTTCGCCTTTAATTCAATGTAGCGTTTTTCGTCAATTGCTTCGTATGGGGCAAGTTGGTACACATGATCAAATCGCGGTAAGAACGAAAGACCACCAACAATCTCCCAGTTTTTTTGAATCCAGCCTACAACATCAATCCACTCGTCCTCACCGATTGAAATGGTTGCAGACGGATTGTGTTCAGTAAAGTTTAACTTCACTGATTTCCAGTACTCTAATTGCTCTAATGCTGAGAAATTATCTTTGAAGAGTGAATCACTGGGAGACATTACCGGAAACTCCAAGACGAACGTAGTTGCATTTTCTTCCGTTTGCCCCACCTCAGGAAGTACGGGGACACCTTGATCTCTCAGCATTTTAAAGAGAGCATCCGTAGCTGAGATACGAATACGGCGTATGTAGTACTTTGAGTGACGGGGGTGAATCCCTGAAGAGCAGTTAAATGTCTGAGAAACCGTACCTGATGGCTTCACAGCAGTGACTGAGAGAGATGTATTTATACCAAACCGCTTTGCGTACTCTTTATTGATTTCAATTGCTGTGTCACGTATAGCGCGCAATGTCTCAGGTTTTCTTGCTTCGGCAGAATCCCATTGCCCAGTAACAGATACACCAAGAAGTCTTTCGTCTGCACAATGTGTTGCCCAGTCGCTGGATATGTAATTGAACTTTGTTAGTGTTGATTGATATGTCCCTAAAATGGCCGCAAGCCGTGCTTTCCTTACTAATGTTTCTTGTGTGTCATCTTTTCTTGCAATTACCTCAGAGAGGTTACAAAATTGTTTTGATTGCAAAATAATTTCTCCGCAAGGATTGGTACCAATAGGGCCTTCGACGAGACCGCTTTCTCCAACAAAACCTCTCTTTTTAAAGTAAGTCGCCCTTCTCTTTGGGAGTGTTTTAATAAGAGAACCACGGTTAAAGATACCTCGTTCACCGGAACCGCTCTTCATGAGTGCAACCCATTCTTCCATTAACTCGGTATTCGATGGTTTTGATTGGTACACTGCCGAGTTGTTAGCAACAGAGCGATATGGTTCTGTCATAAAAAACTGACCCTTTTTTGCGTCTCGAAGATCGGTATCATCAAGATCAGATAGAGAAATCATTGCAGTGCGACGAACTCCGCCCGATACAACACACTCACCGATTTTGCAGATAATATCGTGCACGTCAATCGGACGTAGACGACGCCCTTGTTGCCCAAGTATCTTTTCTCTGGCAAAAGTTAAGAGAGATCGAAGCGGTTCAGGGCCCGAGGCCTTTCCTCCCATTGTTTTTAGCCGTGATCCTGCTTTACGGATTGATGAATAATCAAAAGTAACGTCACTGCCTTCGTACCATGCAGTGAGTCCAAGCGTAAGCGCATCACACCACCCCTCTTTTGAGTCAGCAACAACGTGGACCTTGGGTTTTATTTTTCCCTGTTTTTGGATTTGCGGTAGCCGTTCAATGTTTTCACTTTCAACAGTAAAACCAACACCACAACCTTGCATAGAGAGGTACATAATCTCAGCAAAGTCTTTTATTGCAGAAGGGGCAATAAAAGAGCAGTTGTAAGCACATGTATTGCACCGTCTTGCCGGTTCTCCAGAGAATTGCATAAGCCGCATTGAAGGCATAACTTCTTGCCTGAGGATTGCTTCACGGACTTCCGCGTACTCTTCTTCGGAAAGTTTGTCTCCAATATTTTCTTTCATAAAACGTACATACCGATCAACGGTTTCTATCCACGTCTCTCTTCGATTTTCTGCGTCAATCCATCGGGCATACGTCCGTATGTATATAAGTTCACCAAGGGGATTATCAATAAAGTATTTTTTACTTTCTTCGGCAAGTTTTTGAACGTGGAGAGGTACCATCCCCTGAGTTTTTCTCGTTCGTGTCCTTTCTGCGCGGTACAAAATATACGCTTTTGCGGTTGCGGGAAACTTAAGAAGCATTAATTCAGCCTCAACAAGGTCTTGGATTCGTTCAACTGAAGGAGATGGATGTACGTTTCCTTCAGAAAGGTGTGTGGCAACCCGTTCAGCAATTTTTTCAGGTGCACCTGGTTTAAATTCGTTTACTGCACACATTGCTTTGGTTGTCGCGCGAACAATTTTTTCAACATCAAAGGGAACCAGAGAGCCGTCGCGTTTTACAACAGTCAGTTTTTTTCTTGGTAATCGGGGAGTTGTTTTTTTCATGGTGGCTATAATTTATATTGATAGACGTTGATGTATTGTAGTATAGATATCTATCTATAGGTAAAAATTTCTGTGGAAAAGAGAGGAAAAGATATATGGCTCAGGCTCAAAAAAGGAGGGAAGACCGCTTCAATATAAACATACCCGCACTCAAAAGAATGGGGACCATTGGTAATGCAAGAGAGACAAGGAGGGCATATGTCGCAAGGACACCCTTCTTGCTCTTTTTTGGTTTGTACTTTTTAACACGAAACACTGTCCTGTCGTTTGTTAACGGTATCTGTGGGCTACTCCACGTATCAGATTGTATGTGCTCAACAGACAGGTGTTCGTGTCGTGATTCTGGGTGGTACATAAATGGCCATAGCTCCACATTACAAAATAGGGATTCAGGAGCGTGGCCCTTTTTATAAAAACTTTCTTGTCTGTTTGTGTACGCTTCCATCATGGAGAATAGGGGCTGGTTATCAACAAAAAATGACGTGTAGTTTTTTTAAACAGTGGTACACTAATATTGATAGACGTTGATACATTTTAATATAGATAATCATCTATTAATAAGAAAAGTATGGGGAAAAAGAAAATTGCAACACAAAAATCAGATTCTAGGAAACCAAAAAAAACATTACGCCCTTCGTGGGTACCGCGTGACGTTGTGTCAAACGAAGAAGAGTTGTGCCCAGACTGCTTTAAGGTAGTGGGGGACAAAAACAGATACACACTCGTGTGCCTCTTAGGGAAATCTCCCAATGGAATGAGTGTCGGGCAACTGACTGAACACTTAACGCTCACTCAGCCGACTGTTACGCACCACTTACAAGTGCTCAGTTCGGTGCAAGCCGTCGAAAGCACAAAATCAGGCAGAGAGCATATTTATCGACTCAAACGTGACGCACACTGCTTTGAAGAGTGCCACATTCCGTATTGAGCACAGTAGTTAATTTCATTACTATCTTTTAATTTTTTACCTATGGATCTTATCTCATACTTGTGGCAATACATCGTTGAAGTCTTCGGTATTTTTATTGCTTACATTTTTGCCGGTATTTTTATATACTTGATTCTTCGTCGTTTTAATTCACGTGCCATTACGCTGACATTACTCGCGGTTTTTGTAGGAGTTTCTATTTCGTTCTATATTCCAAACGGATTACCAAATGCGTTCCAGTACCCCTTCTTTATGAAAACATTTGGACCTGTAGATGGTCCTGTGTTGCCATTTAGTAACGTCGTTACGTTTCTTTCGAACTTCAATACCTTTGAACGGGTAGACGATATTGCTCGTGACCCGCACGATGTTCCGACTGATATTGTGTATGCAGAAGACGGCGCGGTAGAGATTGAGATTACCGCTAAAGAGGTAGTTGGGACACTTGCCGACGGAATCACATTTAACTACTGGACATTTGATGGAAAAGTTCCGGGGCCATTTTTGCGTGTACGCGAAGGAGATACCGTTCGTTTAACCTTGCACAACGACGAGTCTAGTATTCACCACCACAATATCGACCTCCATGCGGTAACCGGGCCGGGCGGTGGTGCTTCGGCTACAAACGTCGCTCCGGGTGAAAGTAAGACCATAACATTTAAGGCACTAAACCCCGGTCTTTTTATGTACCACTGCGCCCACCCAAATGTGGCAAACCATAATGCGCACGGTATGTATGGAATGATCCTCGTTGAACCACAAGGTGGACTTCCGGACGTTGATGTCGAACTCTACGTAATACAGGGAGAGTTTTACACATCAGGAGGGTTGGGGCGCAAGGGGTTACAGCTATTTGATCCACAGGCAATGCTTGATGGTAAACCACAGTACGTATTATTTAACGGGCGCGTCAGTGGAGAGACGGAGCATATGCACGCTCGTGTTGGAGACACTATTCGTATGTACGTAGGAAACGGGGGTGTAAACTTGATCTCGAGTTTTCACCTTATTGGCGAGATATTTGACCGTGTATACCGAGAAGGTGATTTAGTAACTCCTCCCGCGCAGAGTATCCAAACGACCCTCATACCTGCAGGTGGCGCAACCGTTGTCGAATTTGAAGCTAATTACCCCGGAAAGTACATACTCGTTGACCACGCACTGTCTCGTGTTGAGAGAGGTGCGTGGCGTGTGCTTGAAATATCTGGTGACGCAGACCCCTCAATTTTTGATGGTGATATTGAGGTGGGGCATGGACACTAAACGCTTCTTATGTCATTTGTTTATGGTATGGAACGCTATGACCCACACCAGAGTCTTTTAGATAAAATCTCTCGTAAAAACGATAGAGAAGGTGGTGTGCCAAAGGCGAGGATTCTTTTTAACTGCAATAAGCAATGCATTTACTATAATCGTAAGAAAGTACACCTAAAACCTCAAGAATTTCAACTGTTATGGCTTCTGTATAGAGCAAACGGAGCCGTTTTGAGGAATGCCGAGTTAGAAAATTTTTTATACGATCAGCAACTATTTGATAACGCAGACATCCCCTTAACCTCTGACAGCTGCATAAGTGCAGCTGTTTTTACATTAGGAAAGAAGTTACGCGCAATGTCTGATGGAAAGGTAACAATTGTAAGGCAACGCAACGTCGGCGGGTACGCCTTATCTGTTTCTTAAAAACAATTTTTTAGTACACTAGTACCCAATATCTTCAAGAACGCTCGGGTCAACTCCTCTTTCTTCTTCTCTTTTGCGAAGAAGTTTCGCATCTTTTAATTTCTTGTCTCCATATTTTTCGCTAAACATCTCATCTCTATCTTTTCTTTCTGCTATCTTTTTTGCCCGGGCTTCAGCACCCTTTTTTCCAGCTTGACTTAATTTTGTACGAGCTCTTTCGTCAGTGCCAGATCTTTTTATTGCCTCGCGTATAAAATGTGGTTTGTTCATACAACTTCTTCTACTATTTTTTTAACCGTATCACCATCAGCCTTACCCGCAAGCTCTTTCATTACCGCACCCATTAAACGGCCAATATCTTTTTTCTCTGAAATACCAAGCTCTGCTTTCTTTGTTTCCACTATTCTTCTAACGTCAGCTTCATTCATAAGGGCGGGGAGGTAGGCATTCAGTATCTCTATTTCTTTCTCTTCTTTCTCGGCAAGTTCTGGCCGGTTTCCGGCTTTAAACGCCTCCGCAGACTCTTTTCGTTTTTTTACTTCACGCCGAATAACTAAGATAACCTCTTCGTCACTCAGCTCTTCTGTCGGCTTTCTTTTTGTGGCAACAAGCTCGTTGGTAAAAGAGGCAGAAAGCCCACGGAGCACCTCAACCCGAAGCACGTCCCGCTCTTTCATTGCAGTATGAACCTCTCCCTTAATTTGTGTGTGTAGCATTTTATTTATTTTTTATGGTACTGCGACCCGCATTGATTTTTTGTAAATCAAATTCGGTTGGGTACGATGCGTTTCGCAATATGAGTCTTAAAAAAACCACAAAAGGGTTTGGGTGATAGGTAACCGAAGATTCTTTCTCTTTGTTATTTTCTGTAGTCATACGTAAATAATAGCGCACCTTTGTGTTGTGGTAAAATCATCTTTATGGACGCCATTTCTATTGTACTTCTTGGTATTCTTGTACTGCTCGTAATAAACGCCATTGCGCTGTTCGTTCTCTTTACCCGCTCTTCAAAGGGTAACGGCGGAGAGGGGCTCTCATTTATACAGCAACAGATAAGTGACCTTTCAAAAACACTCGACGCAAAAGTCTCAGAGTCGTCTCGGGCAATGCAAGAGAACGCCCATAGGCAGTTTTCAGAATCATCAAAATTAATAAAAGAGATTACCCAAGAGGTAACCAGTGTTAAAGAAATAGGAAGACAAACACAAGGATTTGCCGAACAGCTCAAGTCACTGCAAGACATTTTAAAAAACCCAAAACAACGGGGGGTGCTCGGAGAGTACTACCTAGAGACAGTGCTAAAAAACGTCCTCCCTCCGGGTATGTACCAAACGCAGTATCCGTTTACCAATGGCGAGGTTGTTGACGCGGTCGTATTTGTAAACGATAAGGTGGTACCGATTGATTCTAAGTTTTCTTTAGAAAACTATAATCGTTTAGTGCAAGCAAGTCCCGACGAAAGGACCGCATTTGAAAAAATATTTGTAAATGATTTAAAACTACGCATTACTGAGACGGCAAAATACATTCGCCCCGAAGAGAGGACAATGGACTTTGCGTTTATGTTTATTCCATCAGAAGGTATCTACTACGATCTCCTTACTAACCAAGTAGGTGCCGGAGAAGATGACAACCTGATCCAACGAGCCGCCAGCAAATACAAAGTAATTATTGTTTCTCCCACGTCATTTTTGGCGTACCTCCAAACGGTAATGCAGGGACTGAAGGCACTGAGCATTGAAAAGAAAGCAGAAGAAATTCAAAAACGAGTAGGAGAGCTGGGGAAGCACTTACAGACGTACGAGGGGTATATGCAAAAGCTTGGCAATACGCTGGGCACCACGGTAAACCACTATAATGCCGCGTATAAAGAGCTTGGCAAGATAGATAAGGACGTTCTTCGTATTGCGGGTGAAGGGGTGGGGGTTTCTGTAGAGACGCTTGATGGGGTAGAAAAGAACGATTAGGAGACTAGGGAGTTAGGCATTAGGAGGATTAGGTTGTTAGAAATGAGTTATGAAACCTCTCTTACTCTTTCATCTCACCTCTCTCTGTCATACCAACATACAGTCTACTTTTGTACTATTTTACTCGTTTGGGGTTGCTAAAGCAGGATTTATCGGGTATTATTGCCCTCATGAAAACAGCAGTTATCGCAACAGGAGGAAAGCAGTACCTTGTGTCCGAAGGTACCACTATTACCATTGAAAAACTCCCTGTTCCTGCGGGTAAAGAAGACTATAAAAAAGGCGATTCTGTCGTCTTTGACGAGGTGTTAATGACCGATAATGGAAAGGATATTGACCTTGGAAAACCAACAGTTTCTGGGGCTACAGTAAGCGCCATCGTACTTTCTGCGGGACGAGCAAAAAAGGTCACTGTGATCCGTTATAAGGCGAAAAGCAGGTATTTTAAGAAAAAGGGGCACCGACAACCATTCGTAAAGGTAAAGATTGACAAAGTTTAGTATAAGTGATATACTTAGTATAGAGTAAAATATCCGTATTAGTACGGATATTTTTTTATAATCAACCAATTGTTATATGAATAGAAACAGAAACGAGCAACCTTATGCAAATGATAATGACATAGAATCAACTCGTATTTATTTTACGTCAGTATACTTTGATGGTGAAAACCCTTACGCCGTTTTCAATGGAGAGACGTGGAATGTAAAAATAGACAACGAAGGAAATCCTATCACCAGAAAGAGTCCAAGGAGAGGAATGGAAGAAAATCCCTTAATAAAAATATATCAGGGATCAAAAACGAGATGGGTTCATTGGAGAAATAAATCAACGGCAGTATTACGAGTCAGTCATTAGACCAAGCTCTTGTTCGTTTGGTATGCAAATATGAAAGAATGGACCAGACCACCGCTTCCTGCTAATGATCGTTTCTCTGCTACTGCCACAGAGAGGCGTATCATGGAAGAAGAGTTGACGCTTGATAAAAGCGGAAATATGCTCGCTTCGTTAAATGGTTTTATCTGGCAAATAGTATCATTTTCTTCTCGTCTGTGGTGCGTAGAGACGGGTGTTTCAGTATGGAGGGTGCGATTAAAAAGAAAGAGACAGAACGGATCGTTCGAGTACTCTAAAGGATACGTGGTAGGGAAGAGGGGTTAAAAAATTTCTGATCGTCCCTGCAGGGCGCTTCGTAATGTCTCTTGATCTGCATATTCAATCTCGGCTCCTAACGAAAGACCACGTCCAAGGACGGTCACTTTTGTGGTAGGGAAGCTTTCCTGTATCTTGTTTTTCAATTCTTTCGCGGTAAAATCTCCCTCGGGGGTTGTGGAGAACGCCAGTATAACCTCTTGTATATGTTGTTGTGCTTTGAGTCTCTTTATCAGTTCGTTTACCCGTGGAGAAAGGACGTTCTTTCTTTGTCGCGCAAGTGGCATCAGCGCACCCAGTACAAAATACTGCCCCTTATACGAGTGAACCGCTTCAACGCCATCAACGTCAACGTCTTTTTCTACAACAACTAACACAGCGTCGTCTCGGTTGGGGTTGGCACATAGAGAGCAGGTACCTTTAGCGTTTACCTCGTCAAAACGGAAACAAGAAGAGCACTGAGAAATATTTTCGTTCATCGTCACGATTGCCTCGGCGAGACGTTTTTTAAACGCCATATCAGTACGGAGCAAAAATTGTACAACCCGTCTTGCTTGGCGTGGACCAATGCCGGGAAGTTCTGAAATCAAGTCAACTAATTTTTGAAGCGATCGTGGCATAGCAATACTTTTTTACGCTAAAAGTCGTCAGAAGATGTTACGGACTCATTTTCTGCTCCATCAAAGTCACTCTTATCAACAGAGAGGAAAGTGGTTTTCTCGGCATCAAAGAACAGGTCAATCTTTCCGGTGGGGCCGTTTCTGTGCTTTTCAACAAGAATTTCGGTGTGGCCGTTTCTCTCCTCTACATTATCGTTATACCTATCTTCGTTGTGAATAAAGATCACCACGTCAGCGTCTTGCTCAATAGACCCGGAGTCACGCAAGTCTGATAGACGAGGACGTCCCCGCCTTTGTTCAATGGCACGAGAGAGCTGAGAGAGGGCAATAATAGGCACGTCCAGTTCACGTGCAAGTCCCTTCAGTGATCGCGATATTTCAGTCACTTGTTGCACCATAGAGTCTGACTGACCTTTGGTTGAAGATGTCATCAGCTGAAGGTAGTCAACGATTAAAAGCCCGATACCATGCTCTCGTTTCAATCGTCGCGCAACAGAACGCATAACGATGGCATTTGTCGCGGGTTGATCGTCAATGTAAATCGGAGACTTTGAGAGTCGCTCCATTGCCCCACGGACGTTTTCAAATTCGGCATCAGAGCCAAGCTTTCCTGTGCGCAACTTCCACGCGTTCACTTTTGCCTCGGCGGCAAGCATACGGTCTACCAACTGCTGAGAGCTCATTTCAAGAGAGAAGATCCCAACCGGAGTTCCATATTTAACGGCGGTTTGTCTCGCAATATCGAGCGCGAGCGCGGTTTTACCGGCAGAAGGTCTTGCCGCCAAGATAATCAAATCAGAAGGCTGAAAGCCGGCCAAAAGGTTGTCGAGTGCGGGGTACCCCGTCGGAACACCGCGCAAGACCTGCTCACTGCTATGCAATTTTTCAAAACGTTCCCACGCCGTCCCCAACATATCCTTCATCGGGATAAACTTTCTCGTGGTCGGAGACGACGTAACCTCGGACATTCGTTTATCAGCAGCGTCGAGCGTCTCTTCTATGTCACGAGATTCGTCATACCCAATCTCTCCAATTTCAGCGGCAGCGTCAATCAAGTTACGCATCATTGATTTTTTTTGAACAATCTCGGCGTAGTACTTCAGGTTTGCAGAAGAGGGGACCGTGCCCACCAACTCAGCCAAGTACGCGTTCCCACCAACAGACTCAAGCTCTTTCAGTTCTTTCAGTCGGTCTGCTACCGAAAGAAGGTCAATAGGGTTTGCGGAATTGGTCAGATCGAGCATTGCTCGAAATATCGCACGGTGTTTCTCAACATAGAAAGAGTCAGGGTTGACCGTTTCTGTTGCTTCGTGAATAGCGTCAGACTTGAGCATTATTGAACCCAAAAGAGCCCGTTCTGCTTCGGTATTTTGTGGGGGAATCCGAGATTGTGGAGATGCCATAGAAAGCATTGTACCACCCAACCGCCAAAACCAGGATTTCAAAAAGGCACCTTACAAACACCTCTTTCCACTCAGTTTTCCACCTCTACAAATACGGTATTAAAACCACTTCTTTACCTTAAAGTACGCAAAAAAGACAAGCGTTAAGACAATCATTCCTCCAACAATGATCCAAAAATCAAATTCGTATCCCACAAAGGGGGTAAATTCGGTATTCATTCCAAAGATACCGGCAATCAAAGAGAGAGGAAAGGTCACAAACGCCATAATGGTCAGGTTTTTCATAATCTCGTTTTGTCTTGTGTACAGAAGAGATGTATTGGTGTCTTGCAGTTCATTTAGCACATCAGCTAAAGCAAGCACTCGCGCGTACGCACGGTCTTGAATCGCGGCAACTGACCTAAAGTAGTTTCGTACCCCTTCGCCAAACAGACTTGTTCCGGCGTGCTCCATTGAATCCAGGGTGTTTTTATGACTTGCCAAAATTCGTTTATGAGACAGTAATCCCCGACGAGCTTTTGAAATAACAGTTACCATTTCTTTTTCTTTACCTGCAAAGATTTCAGATTCAATCTCTTCAATCCTGTCTTCGAGAGAATCAAATTGCGACTCAAGGTCTCGGTATAAAAGTTCACTTAATTCAAAAAAGAGGTGACCGCTGTGCATTTTTCCGGTACCTTTTTTCAGAATAGTCGCTGCCTCAAACGAACGGGTGAGCTCGTCAATAAAACCCATCGGTTCATACTGAACGGTAATCATATAATTCTTTCCCAAAACAACGTCCATCTCAAGGCGTGATTGATGATCTTTTGTTGGACGTATTGAAAGAAAGTGTAGAACCGCGTAGGCGCAGTCAGGGTACATATCCACACGCGTCTTTGGGGTAGGAGAGAGGAGGTCGTTTGCTAAAACCGGAGAGAGTGAAAACTCGGTGCTAATTTTTTGCACCTCTTCGGACGTAGGGTTCTCTAAGTTTATCCACGTCGCCCCCTGTAATTCAAAACGGGTTATCATTAGCTGACAGTATACCACTGGTATGGCACAATAGGAGCATATGAACGAACCTGAAGTGAAAAACGCTGAAGCGAAATCAAAAAACGATTATAAAAAAATCGGCATTATCAGCGCCATAGTTTTTATTGTTGGTGTTATAGCCGGATCAACAGGCATACTGCCGTTTGCCGGAGCCAATACGGACGTTGGGAAAATTCCAGAAAACGCTGATTTTGACGCGCTACACCGTGCATGGAATATCTTAGAGCAAAACTATGTATCCGCTTCAAGTACCCAGCCGGATGTTTCTCCTGAAGAGCGTGTGTGGGGAGCGATCTCGGGACTTGCATCATCGTACGGAGATCCGTACACAACATTCTTTCCTCCTGAAGAAAAGAAGTCTTTTGAAAGTGAGGTTCGTGGAGACTTTGAGGGGGTCGGTATGGAAATCGGACTACGCGACGACGTGCTCGTGGTTATTGCCCCACTCAAAAACACTCCTGCGTACCGAGCAGGTATAGAGAGCGGAGACGTCATTTTACTGATTGACGGAAAGTCAACGCAAGGGTTTACAACAGAAGAGGCTGTTCGTTTGATACGTGGACCAAAGGGGTCAACGGTAGTTTTAACTGTTTCTCGAGACGGTGGAGCACCGTTTGAGATTCCCATTGTTCGAGACACTATTTTGTTGCCAACGATTGATACAACGCTTCGCGATGACGGTGTCTTCGTTCTCTCTCTCTACAGCTTCAACGCGCTTGCTCCCCAGTACTTCAGAGGAGCCATTCAAGAGTTTGCAAACTCAGGGTCAACAAAACTGCTTATTGACCTGAGGGGCAATCCGGGAGGTTTTCTTGAGGTTGCCATAGAGCTCTCAAGCTGGTTCCTTCCGGTCGGAAAGGTCGTAGTAAGCGAAGATCACGGAGAGGGGGCCAGTGCCCACGTTGTCCACCGAAGCCGGGGGTACGATGTATTTAACGACGTCGTAGACGTAGCAATCCTTATCAACCAAGGATCAGCGTCAGCCTCAGAAATTTTTGCCGGTGCACTCCAACAGCATGGAGAGGCAACCCTGATAGGGAGTTCGTCATTCGGCAAAGGTTCCGTACAGCAACTATTTCCGGTCACTGACGATACATCACTAAAAATTACTATCGCGCAGTGGCTCACGCCAAACGGTAAGTCAATATCTGATGGTGGATTGACTCCTGATATAGAGGTGGAGGTAACAGACGAAGACAGAGCGGCCGAGAGAGACGTTCAGCTCGAGCGAGCGGTAGAGTTTCTACTAAATGGAGAATAGGCGATATGAAGGTTATACTGATCACCGATGTAAAGAAGCTTGGACAGAGGGGAGAGTTAAAAGACGTTGCCGAAGGGTACGCGCAAAACGTTCTTATCCCCAAAAAAATGGCACTCCCTGCGACAGCAGAAAACCTAAAAGTGTACGAAAAAAAGAAGTCACTGGTTGAGCAAAAAAAACACGAAGAGGAAGAAGAGCTTGCCACCAGTGTCCGCTCTTTAAAGGGGAAGGAGGTTCAGATAGCGGTGAAGGCAAACGAAGCAGGTGGCCTTTTTAAATCTATTACAAAAGAGGACATTCAAAAGGCAATACTCACGCAATTTTCAGTTACCATTCCTGACTCAGCAATTTTGGTATCTGAAACCATAAAACACACCGGGAATTTTGATATTAGCATTGAAGGCGGTGGCGCCAAAGTCTCTTGCAAACTTGTAATCAGTGCAACAAAATAAAATACTATAGGGGATAGGGTATGTAGAGTATTTAGTATTCTGTATACAGTATGAGTTATGAATGTTTTTTCTTGCTAATTCCTAATTTCCTAGAGCCTAATCCTCCTAGTTTTAAGCACTGTTCCTTTGGGCTAAAGCCTAATAGCCTAATCTTCCTAACCTTCTAGCTATTGGACATCTACAACCTTTCTTGAAATTTTCGTTCCGTCAAAACGTATTTTTTGTTTATCTCGGTATGAAACAACGCCTTCTCCAACAGCAAAGACAGTGTGGTCTTTTCCAAGAGAAGTATTCTTTCCAGCCATAAACTTCGTACCACGTTGACGTACGATAATAGAACCCTTTTTTGCTTTTTGCCCAGCATACAATTTAATGCCGAGGTACTTAGGATTTGAATCGGTTAGGTTTTTTGCTGAACCGCCAGCCTTCTTATGTGCCATAGTGTTACAAGATTAGGTTCTAGGTAATGAGACTCCAGAATATAGATAAAACCAGAGGTGGTACACTAGATGAAAGGAATGATACCCAATATAGCTAGAAAAATCAAGGGCATACCTCAAACGCTGTGGACCGATATATTCATAGCCACCATAATCCTAAGTGTTGCTTTTTTGTCATTTTTCTTGGGTAGAATATCGGTTTTGCAAGAAGAGAGAGGCCAATTTCAGGTTATCTACCCTGAAGGTCAGCAAGCCTTTGTTGCGGGAGCTACAGAGCCTCAAAATGAAGAAAACAAAACCACTGTAAGCGAGAGCGAAAAAAACTACGTTGCCTCTAAAACCGGCTCAAAGTACCACTTTCCTTGGTGTTCAGGGGCGAAGGCAATAAAAGAAGAGAATAAAGTATACTTTGCCACCAAAGCAGAGGCAGAAAGGGCAGGGTACGACCCGGCCGCAAACTGTAAAGGACTATAAGAAGACAGCTGTTAGATATTAGTGCTTAGTCTTTAGAAAAACAGATATTAAGAAGAAGGATGATAGAATAAAACTAATAACTAAGCACTAACAACTAATAACTGTTTTTCTATGATTGCCCTCGATATTGAATCTTCAGGCACAGAGCCAGAAAAGCACTCAATTGTTTCTATTGGGGCGCTTGATATGGATAACCCTACAAACCAGTTTTACGATGAGTGTCGAATATGGGATGGCGCGGGAGTGGTAGACGAGGCACTATCGGTAAACGGATTTACAAAAGAAGAGATCCTTGATCCTTCAAAAAAATCAGAAGCAGAAATTATCAAAGCGTTTATCGCATGGTCATCAGAGGTGAGAGATACGACCATTGTCGGGCAAAACCCTTCATTTGACCGTGACTTTACAAAATATGCCTGTATGCGCGCAAAAATAAACTTTCCCTTCGCGCACCGCACGGTAGACACGCACACACTCGCGTTTATGCATATGGTAAAGAGGGGAGTCAGGCCACCGTTTGACTCTATAAAACGAAGGACAGCCCTTAACCTTGACGCCATACTCAATTACGCTGGCATTCCAGACGAACCGGAGCCGCACAATGCGCTAACCGGAGCGCTTTCTCACGCAGAGTGCGCTTCGCGCCTGTTGTATGGGCGAGAGCTCCTCGAAGATTTCTCAATGTACCCAATTCCGTGGGAAGTACCAAAAAAAGATAGTGCTTAGTCATTAGTGCTTAGAGAACAGTACTGAAGTAGGGGGTACGTCGGTAGACAGTACAGGAGAGAAATCTTCCAAATAGCCAGATGTCCCAAAAATCAAATAAAACATAAAGTACAGAGATCAAAGTACAAAACACAGAAGGAGGTAATTTAGAATTTTAAGTTTTGAATTTTGATTCAATTCAGAATGACTCAATGTTTTAAACATTCAGAACTAATGACTAAGCACTAATAACTAACAACTGTCTTTCAGTGTGTTATATTTTAGAAACTATGAAAGATCCTAAAAAACCCGTTCAGACACCTGAAGAGCACCGTCTCGAGGCAGATTTGCGTGTATGCGACCCAGACAAAGTGGGAAGAATGTACGAGGTAGAAAATTGGCGCATTGAAAGAATGTCAAAAGAGCTGAAAGACGGTTTTGATTTTGTTCGAAAATATAAACTCGGAGTGACCTTTTTTGGTTCTGCTCGCTGTACTGTTGGCGAAAAAAATTATAATGCAGCGGTTGAACTCGCAGGAAAGTTGTCTAACGCCGGATTCTCTGTCATCACCGGAGGGGCAGGGGGCATAATGGAGGCAGGTAACAGGGGGGCAAAAGAGGCAGGAGGGAGTTCGGTTGGTCTTAACATCAACCTTCCTCACGAACAGGGAACAAACGAGTTTGTTACCGACTCAATGATTTTTAACTACTTCTTTACCCGTAAAGTAATGCTCACATTCGCTTCAGAGCTGTACGTGTATTTCCCAGGAGGGTTTGGCACACTTGATGAGTTGTTTGAAATACTAACGCTCGTTCAAACACGAAAAATCAAACGAGTACCTATTCTTCTGTTTGGAAAGGAGTACTGGGGCCCGTTAACTGCTTTTATAGACAGCACTTTAAAGGCGCAAGGTCTTATTGATGCAGAAGACACAGGGTTGTATACACTCGTTGATACTGTAGAGGAAGCGTACGAAGCGGCGATTGACTTAGTTAAGTGTTAGCGGTATTGTTTTCTGCCCTATATGGTAGAAAACAAAACATACCTCACCCATGCCGAAAGAGAGAAGGTGGCAAAAAAAGATCGTTGGCTGTTTCGGTAGTGTCGGCTATTCTCGGCATTGCTTTGATTGGTGTTTCCGGTCAATACATTGATAAAAACGGAGAAAGAGAGGAGAGGCACAACCAAAGAGACAAAAACGAGCAGTAACACCATTTTTGAAGATTCTTTAAATGGAATTTCGGGCCTCTATAAAGCCATATAATAAATAAAAAGAAATTACAATACTTGACAAGCATATGTCAAGATGCTAGAGTATAACTACAGCTGGCTTTTTGAGCCGGCTTTTTTTATTGGGAGAAATACACGTTTACAGTGCCAATGCCCCAATAAGCAACCATTATGATGATTCCAATAGTTATGTTTCTAGCTGGAGCTTTCTTTAGTTCTCCCGTAGCTCTCTCTGAGACGATTGCTGACGAGACAGTGCAGAACCCGGAAACTCTCGCCGAATACGTTCGTGAATATTACGCAGATACACCAATCTTGGCAGATATTGCGTGGTGCGAATCTAGTATGCGACACTTCAACAAAGAGGGAGAGATCCTCCGTGGCGTCGCTGACTCAGACGATCTTGGGGTGATGCAGATAAACAGACGCTACCACGAAAAGGATGCTGTAGAGCTTGGCTTTGATATTTATTCGTTAAACGGTAACCTTGCGTACGCAAAACACCTCTACGAAAAACAAGGAACGAGGCCATGGAAAGCCTCAAGTCCATGTTGGGGTAAAATAGCAAAAGGCTAGTGTGAATATGATGTACGAAGGACAAGATTCACACATAGGAGACGAGAATACGAAGAAAAATCGTGCGTTAAAAGACAGCAGAATACGCGCCCGCGAATTTGGTAGAAGCGTATTTCTTGAATCTGGGGCTCAAGAAGGGGATACGGTTGTTGTAACCCTACGAAGGGGTAGAGACCCTATAACAAAAGTTGACCGAAAGATCGAAATCATTGAGGGTAGTCTTACAGAGATACAAAAGAACTACTTTTTACTCAAAGTGGTCGGAGAAGAGGACAGTGTAGAGCAATACTTTTTCAAAAACTTGGTAGAGATAGACATTTTGTAAATATATACACATAACAAAAAACCCGCACGATGCGGGTTTTTTGTTATCCATCGTAAGAACCTCTCATAGGTTTACTCTACAGTATCTGCTTCTGCGGGAGGTTCGTTCTTTTTTAACTTTGTATCAAGGCTGATCGAACCGGCGCCATACACAGCAACATAAAGAAAGCCTCCGGCTATCGCAAGGTTCTTCATAAAGCTCATCATCTCTGCTTGGTCCGTAAAATTGGTGTGAAAGAGTAGCGCCGCAAGAATCGTAAAGATTGCAAGCACCCACGATGCCTTCTTTGCCATAAAGCCAAAGAGAATCATCAAACCACCAACAATTTCAATAATGATCGTAAGGACAGTGAGCACCTCTGCAAAAGGAAGCCCTACTGAAGAAATGTATCCTGCTGTACCGGCAAAGCCTCCGATTTTCGAGAAGCCGGCCATAATAAAGATAACTGAGAGAAGAATTCTTCCGATCAGTAATACTAAGCCATTCTTTCCGTTCATAGTCATTGTTTTTAAATACTATTTATAATGCTCACAGTATACCGTGTACGTGCCCGATAAAAAACTACTTACTGTCTTTTGTATCGTCTTTATTAGAGGTCCACGGGCTTACCACCGGCTCGTTGGGTAGCCTACTATCAAAGGTAACACCGGATTTTTCTTCAATTTCAGCCACTTGGTTGGTTATGGCTTTGCCTATAAGTTTGGCGAGAGGTAAGGGGACTGTGTAGCATTCAACATCGTCACCCGATTCAAGGGCAAGGTGAAGAATGCCGTTAATGACACGGATGTGCGCTGTATCAACGTATATTTTTGCCGGTACAGAGTTAAAATCAAATTCTTGAGACATAGAGAAAAGTAATGAGTGAGGTTAGTAAGGCAGTAGGTAAGTACTGTGTCTAGTATACCAGCCGTAGAGAGGTATTGACATAAGTATAAAAATGTTATAATATTGCCTGATGAAAGAGAGGGGACCCGATGTAGTGTGGGATGACGAATACCACCTTTGTGGACTGGCAGAGCCTCGAATGAGGAAGTCTATAAAAGGTAAGAAAGTTATTTTGGTAGATGATTGTTTTCTTCTTAAGTTTGAAGGATGTCTCGCGGGCCTCCCCCTTGAGGATCGTGGCGAGTTTAAAAAAGGTTGGTGGTACTGTCCACACGATAAAGATGTTCGTACAAGGTGGCGCGACCTCTTTGAAGAAGGATCGCTTATAGAAACTGGATTGACAGGCGAATGGGTAAGAGTTCGAGAGGTTATAGAGGGTAAGCCTGCATTAACCGAGTACGCAAAAAGACAGTCAGAAAAATTAAAAAATCAAAAACTATCTAAATGGAATATTTTAAGACGGAATAAGAAGACGCGCGTAGAGATTATAACTGGCGCCCTCAGCATCTAATCGATTCGTTTATAAAATAATTCTAAGGTATTAAGAGAGAAATAGTACCCTGAGCTAGAATAGTAAACTGCGCACAATATATCTTTTGCGCACATATAGAGAGACGCTTTAATTTAATAATGTTTAATAAGTAAGCCCGTACGTTGTCTCCTAAGCTTCTTTTATGTATGTAGTGTGATAAATACGTAATACTAAAACCACCACCGTTCTTCATTTGTATTATTCTTCCCAGAGTATGGTTGCGTTAAAGTTATTTCCTAAACTTTCTCTTTTACCTCTTCCCTTTTACAAACTTGACATACTATAAGTTATTGTCATAATAAACAGATATGGCATTTACTGGTAATGAAAGAGCAAAAACATCATCTCGAGAAGGTGTAGAAAGTAGGCTTACGCCGGCACATTCAGCTCTTGAAAAAGAGAAGCGAGAACTTCCAGAGAAAGCCTTTAAACTTTGCAGACACATCGTGGCGGTACGGCTATACCCATATCGTATACGAGAAGTTTTCAACACCCTTGGAAGCGCCCTTACTCCAGTGTTTACAGAAACAAATGGTGGTGCGCAGACTATTTCTTACAAAAAGCCCACAGATCTAATGCGACGTATTTTAAACTTCTAATGTTCAGTAAAGTACGAACGTTATGAGATAAAAAAACTCCGCATCAGTAGTGCGGAGTTTTTTTATTTCTCTGTCTCAATCTACATTACCTGCTCTGCAGGTCCCGCGGGTTTTGCAACACAGTCTTTGCAGGCCTTTTTATGCGTTACTGCAAAGTAAACTGCTGAAAGACCAACAAGAATGTAAATGACTTTCGAGATCATTGCGTCCATACCACCAAAGAGTGATCCGATTTCCCAGTTGAAAATCGCAAAGACTCCCCAGTTAAGACCTCCAACAACAAGGAAGATGAAGGCAATTATGTGTAAATACTTCATGGATTCTTCTATTATTTTATTTAATAACGTACTTATTCATTAAACACCCAAAATAAGCCCGTGTAGGCCCTTTTGTCATTTCTGTGGATATTTAAAAACAGTTGTTAGTTATTAGTGCTTAGCTGTTAGTTCTGAATGTTTTGGAATCTCTTTTTTCCGGCTAAAGCCTAACATCCTAAATACCTGCTTTATTTTACAGATAATCAAAAGGATTCAGGTACGCTTGTGTCGGAGCAACTGGTATAGACACTCCCCCTTTTGCGCATCCAGTTGAAGGCGAACGACCGTTCGCTATATACCAATCCCGTAGGTTTTTTACTTCAACACCGTCTGAGGCAAACAGCGTAAAGTGTAAGTGGGGGCCTGTCGAGTATCCTGTATTACCTGAATAGCCTACCAAGCCCCCCGTACCCACTGCATCGCCCTTAGAGACAGATATATGCGACAGGTGCGCATACAGGGTCGAAAGACCATTATTGTGCTTTACAAGCACCCATTTGCCGTACGAGTAGCACCCGGGAGCAACGTCTGTGTCCCCCACTCCTTCAACAATTCCTGCGAGAGCAGAGATAACCTTGGTTCCTGTTGATGCGCCAAAATCAATACCGTTGTGCCCTTGGCCATTGTAGGCACCTGATTGCGCAAACGCGGTATTGCCAAAATATTGAGTAATGCAGTAGATGTTGCCGTACGTTCTCTCTCTATCCTTGCAGCGAAGCATAACGGCAGTATCAAGTGGAAACGAGAGTATTCCTGAGCCGACAGCAGGGATTGAAGAAGGGTTCAGGGTGTACTGAAGCTGTGACTCAAATGCTTTCAGATCGCTTTCCAGTTGCTCTCGAGCCTCACGTTTTTCTTGAAGTAATTTTTGATATTCCGCCTCTTCGTTTTTTGTTCTACTTAAAATAGTCGACTGCGAACGCCGTGTTTCATCTAATACAGACCTCTGTCCACTCAACTCTTTACTGAAAGAAATTAATGCTCCTTGCTTTTCAATAACTTCTCCACGGTTTTGTTCAAGTGCCTGCTGTATAACCAACAGCTCTTTTATTTCTTCATTTAAAACGGTCTGCACTCTTCTCAGGCGGTCTACATCTTCCCACGCCTTGGAAAAAGAGACACCTGAGAGGAAGTGTTCAACAATAGAGATATCATCTATGCGAGAGATCGTTCGCAATGACTCTTTGATTGTCTCTTTTCCGGCATTACTTTTTTGAATCTTGTCTTCAATTTCAATCTCTAATTCTTGAAGCTCAAGGCTCGTGGCAGAGATTCTGTTTCGAGTCACTGCTATGTCGGTTGCAATCTTTTTTCTTGAAAGGTCGAGGCGAGCAATTTCTGATTCCAGCGTTTTACGGTCGGCGCCGATTTTTTCCAAGTCTTCTTCGTACGCGGCAATCTCTGCCTCCAGTGAAGCGATTTGAGAGTTCCAATCATTGATTTTTTGTTGCAGTTCAGCAACTGTTTCAGCATGGGTAATAACTGACGAAAGAAAGAATAAAGCACCCAAAAAGAGACCACCAAAAACAGCCTGTGTAGCAAAACCAAACCCTCTACTCACGTTAAGAGAGGAGCGTAATCGCATCAGTAACGCGGGCAGCGGTTTCATATTTTCCCAGTATACCAGCTACAATAAACGGATCCGGAGATTGCTCCTTTCCGGTCAGTGCAAAACGCACAGGCCAAAGGATATTCCCCTTCCCTACGTCCTCTGCAATGGGCCACAGACACTCTTTTACCCTATCAGACGACCATTCGTCTTCAGGTATCGCCTCAAGTGCCTCTAAGGCCTTAGAGAGGTTTACACGAGTATTTTCTCGGCTCGGGTCCTTGGACCAGTAGAGACTCTCAGGTAGGTACGTTGGCTTTTCAATAAAGAAAGAGAACTCACCCTCTTCTTCCATTACAGAGATGTCTTTAAAGGTATGAATTCTTTCTTTTGCAAGGTTGAGTATTTGTGAAAGTCGGTTTTCTTTCGCAAGAGCCTCTCGAACTTTTTGTGATAAAAATTCTTGCGCTTGTTTTTCAAATTCTTCAAATGGTAGTTGCACAATGTACTCTCGGTTATACCACCGCAGTTTTTCTTCGTTAAACGCTCCTCCACTCACTTGAATCTGATCAAGAGAAAATGCTTCAAACAACTCTTCTTTGCTAAACAATTCTTTATCGCCCCCCGGATTCCAGCCAATAAAGGCTAAAAAGTTCATCATTGCGTGTGGAAGGTATCCTTCTTTTTTGTACTCCAAAATATCTTTCGCTCCGTCACGCTTTCCAAGTTTTTTAGTTCTGTCTTCACGAAGTATCGGTGGCAAGGTTACAAGCACGGGAGGCGTTATTTCGAGCGCTTCGTATAAACTTAAAAAACGAGGCGTAGAAGAAATAAATTCGTCACCCCGCAGTACGTGCGTTACCCCCATCTCAGCGTCGTCAACAATGTGCGCAAAGTTGTACGTGGGGTAGCCATCGGCTTTCATAATAATAAAGTCATCTAGTGCCTCTTCTCCTGCGTCCAGGTCTCCTCGAACAGCGTCCTCCCATGCATATCGTTTTATTGTTGGTACCTTAAATCGAAGTGGACTTGCTCCGTCCCATACGTCAAAAGTTTCGGGACGGTGGTCACGAAACAAAAACGGACGTTTTTCTTCATCAGCCTTTTTTCGAAATTCTTCCACCTCTTTATTTGTGTATGGGTCAGGGTACGCTAACCCCTTTTGTACCAGCGTGTCTGCATATTTTTTATATACGGAAAGACGTTCAGATTGAATGCACGAACCAAAATCTCCAGGCTTTTCTGGCCCGTAATCCCAATCAATACCCACCCAGTCTAAAGAGTCTTGTATGTGGGCAATTGAGCCCTCCACTTCCCTCTCTTTGTCGGTGTCTTCGATGCGCAAAATAAAGGTTCCGTTGTTTTTGCGTGCCCATAGCCACGCAAACAAGGCGGTCCGTACACCGCCTATATGCATAAATCCTGTTGGGCTTGGGGCAAACCGAGTAACGACATTCATAGCAATATATACGGACATCATACATTAAGAAAACCCCTCAATGAAGAGGGGTTTTAAGAGGGCGAAAGCGTTACGCTACTTCCTCTGCTTTTTCTGGCTCGTTGTCGTTTGCTGCCAATTTCGCCATTTCCTTATCAAGTTGTGTGGGGAATATATTTACCAACATATCTTCAAAGGCTTTGATTTCAGCTGGTGTTGCGTGTCCACTTTCAAGCATTTCTTCTTGTGCTTCAGGAGTTGCTGTAGCAAATTGATGTTTTAGGTGAGCAAGAGATTGAATAACCTCAGTACGCTTTGGGTGATTTCGAAGTAATTTTATTCCTCTTTTCTTGTCAGCGATACTTCCTGAGTTATTAATTGCAGTGTGTGCGTCCTCAAGTGCCTGTATGGCATTTTTGAAGTTCGCCGGATTTTCTGCAACCAAATCCATAATACGCACTACCTTTGCGAGTGCTCGCTCTACCGCATCTTGCACATTCTCAGGTGCTTCTTCTTGAAACAATACCTGTCCTTCTTTTCTCTTCATCATATAGTTTATATAATATGCTAATAAATTAACTTTCACTATTCTACCAAATTATATATATTTGTCAAGTCTTTTGACAGGGTATCACAGTGGGCAAAACAAGAGAGGTATCTCCCTCATACCCCCAGGCAACTCAGGGGTATTTTTGAAGAAATGCAATAATAACGTGCTGTGTAGCGTGTTCTTTTACCGTTGTTGATTTGATGGTAAATCTAGATTTCCCATTTCTATGATCAAAAAAGTGAACTACGCCTATGTACCTTCCACGGCCAAGATCTTTTAGCTCTAACGATGCATTCCCATTACAAAAGAGCCCAAATGCTTGCTGTGCATAAGGCAGGTCTGATGACATTATAAAAGGAACGAGGTGCGTCATACTTCCCTGGCGAGGCGGGGGAAGTATATTTTTCTCGACTGACACGTACGCATCGGTAAATTTTCATATGATTCATTCCAACTCTTGAGAGGTAGATATTGCTGTTTAAAAAATCCTTTATGATTGCTTGATGAGGTACCGGTAAGTGGTTGCAGTAACCACTTACCCACACATCAACAGCTCTTTTCAATAGCTTGTCTCCCTGAGACTCCATAATCCCCTTTCCGGGTACACTGTTTTTTGTAGCAGAACAGTAGCTCATACTCGTAAGCGCACGAATTAAAATGTTTACATCTGTAAACTGGTACCCAATTCTTTGTTGGAAGCGGTCCAATCTTTCGAGAAATGTTTGAAAGTCAATGTCTGACATTGGGTCCCCTCTCTGTTTGAGTGTGGGAGTATCAACTAATGCCCCTTCAAAAGCCATCATAAAAGAGTACCACAACCCTCTTCTCTAGAAATATTGAAATTTTTTTACCTTTATTTTGTAGCTACAATTTTGTACTCTACGTTTCGTGCTCTAGTGCTGTGTCTAATACGGCTTCTGCAAGCTTGCGTCCCGCGTCAGGGTGAGAGAACTTTTTTGCAGCCTCTGCCATATCATTTCGTGCTTTGGGGTTGGTAAACAGGCGGTCAATTTCTGAAACAAGGAGGTTTGGCGTCAGGTTTGCCTGTTCTATCACAATCCCCGCCCCCTTTTTAGCGTACGCGAAAGCGTTTAGTCGCTGATCACGGCTAATATTCTCTGGTATCGGAACAATAATTGATGCCTTGCCCCACATTGCAATTTCTGAAAGCGAGTTAGCTCCAGAGCGAGAGATAATGATATCTGATGCTCCCGCCGCCATACGCATTGCGAGTGACGAAAGGTAACCGAGCGGTTTGTAGCGATAGCGTCGTTCGTTTCTCTCTAAGATAACTTTTGCTGTCTCTGCCACTCCCGCGTAGTGCGCCTGACCGGTTTGGTGAATAATTTGGTACTTCTTAACCAACTCAGGAGCCGCCGTTAAAATAACCTCGTTTATTTTTTCGGCACCAAGAGATCCTCCGAGTACCAAAATGACAGGCACGTTATCCTCGAGGTTAAGAAACTCGTGTGTGCCGTCTCGGGCTGGTTTTTTAACATCAGAGCGAATGGGGTTCCCTGTTAAAGCAACCTTGTCTCGTGTTTTTTCCGGGAAGTATTCAAGTGCTTCATCAAACGCAATAGCAATCTTTTTTGCAAAAGGGGCGGCCATTAAATTTGCCCGCCCGGGGATAGTGTCAGAATCGTGAATAACTAAAGGAATTTTCAATAATTTTGCCGCAATAACCGTTGGCACGCTTCCGTACCCACCTTTAGAAAACACGACGTCAGGGTACACTTTATACAAAGAAAAGACAGTTCCTATAATTCCGGACAGAGTTTTAAAAGAATCAAAAACATTTAATAAAGAAAAGTAGCGACGCATTTTTCCGGCAGGTGTTTTTACAAATGTTATGCCGTTTTCAAATAAGGCTCGCTCATCAAATACATTTGGTCCAAAAAAGTAGAGCTCTGGCTCTATTATCTTACGTTCTTTTACAAGAGTTTTTAACTCTTCAGCAACAGCAATAATAGGATAAAAGTGTCCTCCTGTTCCTCCGCCGGTAAAAACTATTTTCATGAAATTCGTCGCGCTCGCGATATGTTAAGAAGTATTCCCACAGAAAATAATGCCATAAAAAGCGCAGATCCGCCGTGACTGACAAAGATAAGCGGTAGTCCAGTAATAGGAAAGATATTAATCATCGAGCCGATATTCAGAAATGATTGGGACATAATCAGTATAACAATGCCAACGGCAATGAGTCCACCAAACATATCTGGGGCTCTCGCCGCTATCCACAAACCTCTCAGAGCAAAGAGCATAAAGGCAAAAATAAGTACAACACCTCCTAGAAATCCAAATTCTTCACTGTACACGGCAAATATTGAGTCTGATGTTGGCTCTGGCAGGTAGATAAATTTTTGCACGCTTTGCCCAAACCCCCTACCAAACATACCTCCCGAGCCAACTGCATAGAGCGACTGATTTGTTTGCCAACCGGCTCCCTGAGAGTCTACTGAGGGGTTAAAGAAGGTTTTAATACGGTCTTGCGCGTACGGGCGTACAGAAATCACAAGGGTAAGAACAAATATTCCCGCAAGTACAATAATGGCTATATCACGGATTTTAGCGCCAGAAGCAACAAACATTGCCCCACCCGCCGCCGCGATAACCGCAAACGTCCCTGTATCAGGCTGAAGAAGTAAGATCCCCGCGGTGATACCCGAGATAATTCCAAACGGAATAATCTTTGCTAAAGATTTTTTTGTATCACGAGCAGACAGCCACACCGCTAAATATAAAACGTAACCGATCTTTAAAAGTTCAGCAGGTTGAAATGTTATAAATCCCAAATCGAGCCACCTTTTTGCACCATTCAATTCAAGGCCAATAACGGGCAGAAAGACCATCAGTGTTACCAACACAGAGAGGGCAAAAATGTACAGAGAGAATTTTTTGTACCAACGGTATGGAATGTAACTTGCAATAAACAATGCAATAAAGCCACCGACGACACCGATTAAAAATTGACTGGAAGCAGTTTGAGAAAACTGTGGGCCTTCTCTTGCAAGAAGCCCGAGAGAGGCAGACATAAAAATAAGAAACCCTCCCAATACCAAAAATACAACCGAAAGAAGAGTAATTTTATCAAACGGTTTAACCTTCGCCATTACTCTTGTATACCACACTAAAAAAGAGTCGTTAGTTGTTAGTGCTTAGAGAACAGTACTGAAGTAGAGGGTATGTCGGTAGATAGTATGACAGTATAGAAGAAACTACTAAAACACAGGGACCAGAGCACAAACAATAAAAACTCTGAATTGAATCAAAATTCGAAACTTAAAATTCTAAATTACCTCTTTCTGGTTTTTTTGTTTTTAATTTTCTAGTTTTTTCTGTACTGTCTACTGTCCTACTATTTACTTCCATACTGTTCTCTTGGCTCCTGTGCTCTGGTTTTTCTAAGCACTAATGACTAACAACTAAGCACTGTCTTTGTAAGCACTAATAACTAAGCACTTGTCTTGGTCCGCTATGCAACAAGTGCAAAAATGACACCGAGAACTGCAAAAATAATAGAGAGCACCCAGTACCTCATTGCCACCTTATACGAAGGCCAGCCAACTGCTTCAAAGTGGTGGTGGAGGGGGGCAATTTTAAATAACTTTCTGCCTTTAAATTTTTTCCACAATACTTGGAGAATATTTGAAACGACCGTAATTACCAACAGCCCTGCGATAATAGGAAGCGCAGAGATACCAATCCCCTCTCCCAGCGAGTCTGTCATAAACGCAATGACAGCAATCGTTAAGGTGATACCCATAGACCCTGTCTCTGTCATCCAAAAACGCGCCGGAGGGATGTTAAACCAAAGAAACGCAAGAATAGCTCCTGCCATCATGGTGCAAAATGCTGCAAGGTTAATTTGATCTTGGTTAAAGGCAATAAAGGCGTAGGCAAGAAATATGGAGGTAAAAACAAACCCTGATAAACCATCAATACCATCAATAACGCCTGATGCGTACAGAGAAACAGAAACGAGCATAAAAAACGGAATAATGAGCCAGCCTATTTCAAGAGGAAGTCCAAACGGTATACCAACCTCGGTAATTCCCAATTTTCCGTAAAACCACCATCCAATAATTCCTGAAGTTGCCAGTACTAAAAGGAGGCGGACAGAAACAGACATTCCTTTAGGTCCTTCGTCCAGTGTGTCTAACAAGTCATTTGAAAAGCCAATGAGCGCTCCAATCAGTAAAGTAAAAAGCGGTATCCATGTTTGGTCACGAGAAAGGAAATCAAGTTTTGTTGTTATATCTGATGGAAAAAAGTGTCCGAGCGCCCAAAGACCAAAAATAGTTACACTTGCCGAGAGCCATATAACAATTCCTCCCATACGAGGTGTGTGTAATTCGTTCTCTCCGTGCATCCGATTAAATTCTTCTGCCACAGAGCCATCTAACGCTTGCTTCCCGCCTCTTTTTTTCCACACCTTGTGTTTATACAGGTAGTGGGTCACGACAGGGGTAATTGCAATGCCAATCCAAAAGGCTAACAGTGCAGGAATAAGGACTTTAAGAAGGTCAATAGGCATACTACTTTCAGTATATATGGTTATTATATGTCATTAAATACAGCGACTTTTTGTGACGCTCCGCACAAAACATCTTTTACCATAACGCGTTTTGCATAATGAGAGAGTGCCAAAACATCATCATCGCGATCTTCTCGCGTTGAACCGAGAACAACTATCACCACCGGTCGTCCCAAGACTGGCTCTACGATAACCCCAAGGTTTCCTCCTGCAAGGTCTGTGTACCCTGTTTTAGCAATGGTGTTCCCTGCAATGTTTCCTGTAATGGTGCTCGTATGTTTTGCGGTATGTACAAAACCCGAAAGAGAGACAAAATCAATCTCTTTGTGTGTAGAGAAAGACATAATGTCAGGATGCTCTTTTGATGCAAACAGGAGGAGCTGAGCCACATCATAGGCAGACCCATACGCCCCCGCTGTTGTCGTAGAGACATCAAGACCGGTATCGTTAATAAAGTACGTACTAATGAGGTCGATAGACTGCGCCTTCTCGTTCATTTTTCTGATAAACGAATCGTGTGTTTCTACATCCTTCTGTGATGCAATGAGTGCAAGCGCGTGTGCCCCTTCGTTTGAAGACGTTATAAGCGTGTATCCAAGCAGGTCGCCGACAGTCCAACGCTCATCAGCAAAGAGCCCCGAAGTGCTTCCTACTGAAAAAGCCTCTTCTGGAATTACTACAACGTCTTTCGGATCCAAAGAGTCTAGTGCAACACTCGCGGTCATTATTTTAGTGAGCGACGCGAGAGGAAGTTGGGCGTAGGCGTTTTTTTCTTCCAACACTGAACCCGTGGTTACATCTTCTACGTACACCGCCTTGGCAACCGTTGTTGGTGGTTGTTCGCGGTACGTGCACGCTACCAAAGAAACCTGCGTGTTAGGAGCGTGTTGAATATTTGAAAACGAATAAAACCCTACTCCTGCAATAAGAAAAGAGAGCGAGGTGGTTGCGAGCGTCGCATAGAGAGAGAATCCTTGTTTCATAGTGTTTCTTCTTTTGATTCAACGTCGTCTTTTTGTGCCAGCGTGTCGTCTATCATTTTCTTAAATTCATCAAATTGTGGGAGGTCAGAAAGTGAAGAGACACCGAGTGTCGCAGGCAATTCAGTCGTTGGTCTATACAGAAAACTCCTTTTGTCTTGTGGGTTTTCAATACGTTCAATTAAACCACGAATTGTAAGAGACCGAAGTATGGACGAGCAGTTTACACCGCGTATGTATTCTATATCTGCCCGGGTAGACGACCCTTGGTAAATGATAATAGCAAGAGTCTCAAGACCCGCCTTTCCCAGTGGACCTTCTAGCTCTTCTTTCCGCATTTTTGCTATAAGCGAAGAGACGTCTGGAGCCGTGGCAAGCCCAACGCACTCCCCTTCTAAGACAACGCGCACCCCCCGGTTTTCTAAACTCGCTTTTAAAGTGTACACAGCATCTTTTGCCTCTTCATCGGTAATACTGAGACTTTGAGCAAGAGCGCTCATTTTTATCGGCTCTCCCTTATAAAAAAGCATTGCTTCAATCTGTGATTCAATCGGAGTGTTCATACATGGTATCAGTGTAAGCTAGAAGGCAAAAAGTTTAAAGTGTTTTTAAGTATACAAATTATTCGTAACGAGGGGCTTTGGGTGTGCCGGCGTACTCGAGACGGATGTCGGCAAATTTTCCGTACTGCTCAACCAAGAGAGAGCCCTGCTTTACTAACTCTAACACCGCCAAAAACCCAACGGCAACTTCTCGACGGTCCTTTGTTGAACCAACAAAGTCGGTAAATGACATAGAAAGCGCGCTCTCTATTCGTGCAGAGAGTCGCTTCATCATATCCTCCAAAGACATAATTGTTTTGACTGAAATCTCTTTCTTCTTCTCTATCTTGGGAGCGTTTTGAAGAGCGTTTTCTATAGCTTCTCTCAGAGAAGAGGTATTCATATCAGGAGAGGGAGCGTACAGGGGTGTAGTTTCTTTTTTTAATCCCCCAAAGTATAGCGGAGATCCCAAAAGAGATCCCAAGTTTTTACCAATGCCTCTAAAGATTTTGTATAATTGAAGTCGGTGCTCCAAGTCTTTTATGTCTCCTTCCTCTTCTTCGGTTAACGAAAGTACCGGGAGGAGCGTTTTTGATTTAATAAGAAGCAGTGTTGAGGCAATGACAATAAATTGCGACGCCTCGCCAACCGGAAAAAACGGTTGCTCTTTTACGTAGGTAATAAAACTTTCCGCAACTTGCGACAGAGAGACGTCAGAGACGTGCATCTTCCGCTCTTCAATAAGAGAAAGGAGAAGGTCAAGCGGACCTTCAAATGCTCCTACGGTTACCTTGAATGTATCGGTGCTCACATAAAAACTATAACATTATCTTGGGGAGAGTTAGGGTTTAGGGTATTAGTCTTCTGTATACAGTATTCAGTATGAGATGGCTAGCCATTAGGTTGTTAGGGTATTAGGCTTTAGCTTAAAACCACAAAAAACAACCATTTGTCGTCGAAATACCTTTTCTATCCTTGATAAACACTTATTAAAAATAGTACAATACTGTCGTTAAAGTAAGGTTAATTAACGATGACTCGCAATTTTATGTTTAATTTTTTAAAAGGAGAAAGGTTTCAAAAAAGAAACGAATCTGCTCCACGTGGATTTATAGCTGAAGGGATGCCGAGAGAGCTTTTAGACAAAACTTATAATGAAGCGCAAGTAGTACTCAAAGAGATGTACGGCAACAGACTTGCCACCAAAGCAGACCTCAAACGTATTAAAAAGAATGCAAATGACTACCCTTATTTGCGAATGCCAGTGGCTCGACTTCTGGCATTTGGGTCAAAAGTTCGCTTCCGTGGCTATTTGTATGTGCCGTGCCTTATCTGAGACGAGCACTTCTTTGACGGTGAGTACTGGGGTGGAGGCAGGGTTGCTCAGCACGTCCAGTTTCTCCTCCGAGACTAGATCTTGTTCTTGAACTCCTGCCTTTTAGTTCTTGATTCTTGTCCTTACTCTTGTTCCCTTAAAACTCCCCGTATGTGGGGAGTTTTTTCTATACTGTCTACTGTCCTACTATTTACTTCCATACTGTCCTCTAAGCACTAATAACTAGCTTTTAGGCTCTAGGCCTTAGGCTTTAGCTAACTCCTAACTTCCTAACAACCTAATCCTCCTAACCTCCTGTCTCAATAGTGCTCAACCATTCTAATAAGCAGTCGTACCGGCTCTCCCGTAGATCCTTTTGCCAAGTTATCTTCTGAAATTGATTCCATACGAGGTGCCATATCAATGTGTGCCCAAGGGTACTTTTGAGTAAATTGCGCAAGAAAGATACCGCCGTTAATCGCTCCTCCGTAACGCGAGTTTCCCTGCACGACAAGGTTGCCGATATCAGCGACGTTGCCCCGAATGTCTGCATCGTACTCTTTCCAAAGAGGGAGTGGCCACACATAGTCACCCGACAGTTCTCCCTGTTCACGGAGCGCCATCTCTATCTTGCTCTTGCGAGTCATTATTGCTGAGGCACGTTGTCCCAAAGCCACGAGTGACGCGCCGGTCAGTGTTGCTATATCGAGAACGAGACGAGGAGAGTATCTCTCTGCGTATGTAAGGGCATCAGCTAAAATGAGGCGTCCTTCTGCGTCAGTGTTTATTACCTCAACTGTTTTTCCAGACATAGACGTAAGAACGTCACCGGGGCGGTATGCGGTTCCCGAAGGCATATTTTCAACAGCAGGAACAATACCAATAACATTCTTTTTCAATTTCAATTTAGCTACTGCTGAAATGGCACCAATAACAGAAGCGCCGCCTGCCATATCGTGGTGCATACCAAACATACCTGACTCGGGTTTCAAATTAAAACCACCGGTATCAAATGTTACCCCCTTCCCTACAAGGACAATCGGTTTCTTTGAATCATTTTGATTTTTACTTGGAGCGGACGGTTTTCCTGCACCCCAATACTCCATAACTATCAGTTTTGGCTCTTCCGGAGATCCTTTGGCAACACCAAGAATGAGACCCATATTGAGCTTTTGCATCTCTTTCTTGTCTAAAATAGAAACCAGCACAGATGTCCCCTTCGTCGCCTCTCTTGTGGCTTGCGCCAAAGTTTGAGGGGTCATATCGCCTCCGGGGGTGTTTGCAAGGTCTCGGACATTGTTCACCTCTTTTCCAATGATTTCTCCTTGCTGCATACCCTTTTTAAGCGCCTGAGAGGCATTTCGTATGGTTACTGCTTCAACATCAGCATATAGAGTGTCTTTTTTACTCTTGTATCGAGTAAATTCATAATTTGCCAGAAGGATATTTTCTGCAAGTAAACGTCCCAACTCTTGGTCGTCAATCTCTCGTATAGCAGGAAAGTGTAGATCATTCGCGTCAATCACAACTGCTTTCTGTTTCTGATCACGGGCAACACGGATAGATTTTCTAATAACACGTATAAGCACTCGACGGGTTATGTCTGCTGATTTTCCAACACCAATACTAATGCGAACGTTCCCTTTTGTATCTTCAATAGTCTTTGTTACGGTGCCTTCGGCAAAGATGATCTGTGTTCGTTGTTTTTTCGGTTCAGTATATTGAAATTTCATTTTTATTTTTTATCTTTCTTAATTTCTAATCCAAGTTCATCTAATTGTTTAGCAGTCAGTTCTTTCGGCGCTTTCATAACTGCTGTTTGTCCGCCTCGTGTCATTGGAAACGCTTGCACTTCCCGCAAGTATGATTCGCCGGCAAGGTTCATAATGTTTCGTTCAATACCAAGCGCAATACCTCCGTGCGGTGGCGTGCCGTACGAAAATGCTTCAAGCATATGCCCCACACGTTCGTCTGTTTCTTCTTTTGAATACCCCATTACTTTGTACGTCGCGCGAAGCGTGTCTGGATTATGAGCACGAATTGAACCTCCTCCGGCCTCAAAACCATTACACACAAGGTCATACTGCGTGGTAAGTATCTCTTCAATTCTCTCCCCTTTCATAAGCCACTCAACGTGCTCAGGTATCGGTTGCGAGAATGGGTTGTGGGTGAATGTCCATTTTCCATCATCTGTTTTTTCAAAAAACGGAAAGTGCGTAACCCACGCGTACGCAAGCACAGCATTTTTCTTGTCCTCTTCACTACGAAGATCAAACTTATCGGCACCATACGTTTCCATTGCCTCTTTATACGAGATACGCGGAAACGGTTTTTCTTTAATGGTATATCCCATACTCTCAACTGTTTTAACTATCATATCTTCAACGAGCGTCATAACACCCTCCATATCAACGAATGACATTTCAAGGTCAAGTTGTGTGTGTTCAAAACCTCTGTCGGCACGCAAATCTTCATCGCGTACCGCTCGGGCAACCTGAAAGTATCGTTCAAACCCTCCCGACATTAAAAGCTGTTTGTATTGTTGAGGTGATTGTGGAAGTGCGTAAAACTTTCCGGGATTAATTCGTGAAGGAACAACAAAATCTCGTGACCCTTCCGGTGTTGATTCGGTCAAGAGTGGTGTTTCAATTTCAGTAAAATCATTACTAAAGAGGTATTCACGCGCTTTCTGTACAAACTCAGAACGAAGACGGATGTTTTTTTGCATCCTCTCGGTGCGAAGGTCCAAGTATCGGTATTTTAAACGGACACCCTCATCAATGTCGTGTGTGTCTTTATGCAGGTCAAATGGTGGCGTGTCTGCTGTATTTAAAACCTCAACTCTTAGTATCTCAAGCTCTATACTGCCGTTTTGCTCGTCTGCATTCACGTTCTTTTCAGGGCGAGCGTTTACCTTTCCTGTTACAGAGACCACATACTCGTCGCGCAGTGTCTTTGCAATTTCCATTGCCTCGCTTCCGGGTAATACCACTCCTTGCACTGATCCACTTCGGTCGCGAAAGTTAAAGAAGATCATCTTCCCTTGGTCGCGACGCACATCAACCCATCCTACAATAACCACCTCCTCTCCGGTGTGACCGTGTAAATCACCTATTAAAGTTCTATTTTGCATATCGCCTTAGTATAACGCCACGCCTACCTTTTTGCGAACTGTCTCCATCTTCTTTGATGCAACTGTTCTGGCTTTCTCGGCACCATTTTTTAGTACAGAGAGAATCTCTTCATCAGAGATATTTTGGTACTTTTCTCGCATTGGTGCTATGTGGGCTTCAATATCTTCAACAAGAGACTCTTTGAGCGCTTTGTAATTTCCTTTATTTTCTTCATACAGTTTTGTTAGCTCGTCTTCATTTCGATAGAGTGAGTGAATTGCGTACACATTTTTTGGCGTATCTCCTGAAGAGTCAGTCACGATACTCATAACAGCTTTTGCAATCGCATCTTTCGTTGCAAAGAGCGGGATGGTGTTGCCATAGCTCTTTGACATTTTCTCGCCGTTCACTCCGGGCACCGTTCCGACACCCTTCAAAATTAATTCTTGTGGAGCTCTAAACTCTTCTGTCTCAAATGCACGATTAAATTTACCTCCCGCCTCTCTTGCGTACTCAATATGTTGACGCTGGTCTTCTCCTACTGGTACAACCTCAGCGTCATACAGAAGGATGTCCGCTGCCATAAGCATTGGGTAGGTAAACAGTCCCGCGTTTGCCTCAAGGCCTTTCGCTACCTTATCTTTGTATGCGTGCGCTTGCTGAAGAAACGGTACGGACACTAGGCAGTTAAAAATCCATCCCAGCTCCATATGTTCGGGCACGTCTGACTGTTTAAAAAGAGTGGCTCTTTCCGGATCAACACCAATTGCAAGGTACACGCGAACCGCTTCAAGAATGTTACCACTGAGGGTTTTTGCGTCTTTAATGCTGGTAAGCGCGTGGTAGTCGGCAACCATTAAAAAGCTGTCGTACTCTTCGTATGTATCAACAAACGGCTTCAGTGCCCCAAAATAATTTCCAATATGGAGCTGTCCTGAGGCCTGCAATCCCGTCAATAATCGCTTTTTCATATGGTGTATGGTAGCAGACGAGAACAGGGGCGTACAGACTTGAGCTACCTTCTAACGCCCTAACGTAGAACCCTAATGTGGTTATTCTCTCATATTTGTACAGTTAACTGTACAAATCTTTGACAGAATAGTGTACAGAAGTACTCGTTACTGACATATCTAGAGTACTTTTTCTAAGTACTAATAACTAAAAACTAACCACTGTTTCGGTAGCTAACGCCTAACGTCCTAAAAACCTGACTCCCTGTTCTGTGTTTTGTGTTTTATTTGGACTCTGGTCCCTGTGCTTTGACAGTTTCCTCTCCTGTACTGTCTACCGACGTACCTTCTATTTCAGTACTGTTCTCTAAGCACTAACAACTAATAACTAAGCACTGGTTTTCAATGTCCTAATCACCTAAAGCCTAACTTCCTAATATCCTATTTTTACTCCTCTTCCTGCAAAAAGCCGCCCGCTTGATGATTCCAAAGCCGTGCATACACACCGTCTTTTTTGAGCAACTCTTCATGACTCCCCTCTTCAACAATTTTTCCGTCCTCTAAAATAAGCAAACGATCCATCGCGCGAAGGGTTGATAGTCGGTGCGCGATTGCAATAACTGTCCTGCCTTCCATAAGGTTAAGGAGCGCTTTTTGCACCGCTGTCTCACTTTCACTATCTAACGCGCTTGTAGCTTCATCAAGAAGCAAGATAGGAGCGTCCTTAAGTATCGCGCGTGCAATTGCAATACGCTGTCGTTGCCCTCCTGAAAGTTTCACTCCTCGTTCTCCAACCTTTGAATCATACCCTTCAGGAAGTTGCGTTATAAACTCATGTGTTTCAGCCAATTTTGCCGCGTGTAAGATGTCTTTTTTTGTTGCTCTCTCTTTTCCGTATGCGATGTTTTCTGAAATACTCCTATGGAATAAGAGTGGCTCTTGCGGAACAATAGCAATGTTTTTTCGCAGGCTTTCTTTGGTGATTTTTGAAACATTTTCCCCGTCTATCTCTATAGAGCCACCCTGCAGGTCAAAGTGTCGGAGTAGCAGTTTTGTTAAGGTAGTCTTCCCGGCACCGCTCTTTCCCACTAAACCAACTTTTTGCCCAGCCGGAATAGAGAGTGAAAAGTTTTCAAATACAGAAACATTTCCGTACTGAAACGAGATATTTTTAAACTCAATAGCACCCAAAGAAATAGAAAGTTTATTTGCGCCCTCCTCTTCAGCAACATCGTGATCCTGCAAAATGTCTTCCAACCCTTCTTTAATTTGACCCCAAATTTCACCAAGGTTAACAATGTCGTGATTAATAAAATCTAACCTTCCTTGAATAAGAAAGACTAAACTAATTAAAAGTACAATATCCCCGGGAGTAATGATACCCTGCAGTGACAAGAAGCCTGCGGTAAAGAGCATTCCTCCAACAAATATAATTTCAAGCAGACCATTAAAAGTAATTGCCATTTCAGCAAACATCCAGTTTTTTCTTCCGGCAAGGCGTCTATCATTAATATACGTTCGTAATTGTTTCAATTCAAAAGTCCGCCGTGCGTACTCGTGCATAGCGGTAATATTTGTTAAAAGATCAACAGACCTGCCGGCGAGTCTGGTTTCGGTTTCCTCTGCGTGCATAGAAAGAGGAATGCGCTTTTTCGCCAAGTGCAGATTTAACACCAACGTAAAGAGGATCCAAAAGAATATCAATATAGCAAAAGCTGGGTTTGCAATAAAAGCAACAATCAATGCCGAGATGATAGTGACGACAAAATTTAAAAGACCCCACACGATTGTTCTGGTAAGCCCGCCGATAGCGTTAGACGCTTTTGCTATTTTGTTTGCAATGGATCCCGCAAATCGTTTCGAAAAATAATCGTGACTGTGTTTTGTTACATAGGCATTAAGTGCGTCTCGTGCGGTTGCGCGTGCTCCTGTCGTCCAGTACATAACGGCAAAACCGGACGTCCTCCACAGAGTTGTTTGTACTATCGCAACACCAACATACAGTCCAATTGCCACAAAAAGCCCTTGGTACGAGCCTCCCGTTTGAATTTGGGTCGCATTATCAACAATGAGCTTAAAAACATATGGCACTACCGAGCCTAGCGTCGCACCTAAAATAACTGCCAAAAAGGCGATGACCATTGCAATCTGGTGCGGTTTTGAAACAAACCACAAAAACGCCAGCGGATTACTGTTTTGCGGTAACTGCTCTTTTCTCCATAAAAATTCAAAGCTTTTCATACTTTATATTATTCCACGTTCAAAAACGAGAAAATCCGCAGGTGTCCCCTGCGGTTCGTGCCGGTATCCCGTAGCACAGTGACGATTATATACCATTTTATTTTTAAGTACAAATTAAAAAGCGTTGTCGTCTTTTTATCACTAATTGGAACTATATCGTCTCTTCATTTTCATTGCGAGTCGAAACAAGCATAATGACTGTTAAAAATGACGCAACAAAAAATAAAAAGACACTCAAAAATACTTGCCACGGCTCGTTTCCTATAAACCCAACAAATCCGGCAATACCCAAAAGTACTCCGTCAAACCCTAAGACAAGCATTTTATAATTTTGCGTTTTGTATTGCAGAAGAAACGCGTCTCGAAAGAAGACGAGTGCCCAAAACAGTCCATAGCATAGCGCAGAGTAGGCCAAAATCAGAGACGCGAGCGGATCGGTATACCAACGGACAATATCGTTACCAATGACGGGTGTTTTGTAGGTAGAAACTAAAATCCAAAGAGTAACCAGAGACGCGAGTGCTATTCCTATAAAAATGTAGCGACTGGTTAATTTTAACCAACCACTGGAAAGGGTGTTTTGTACGGGGATACTTACCAAGATTACGGCAAATACAGACATAAGAGCAATAATGCGAGAGATACCGGCAATATGCACATTATCTAATGCAAATAAAACAGGTATAGAATTAAAAACCCCATAGACACTCAAAAGTAAAAAGGTGAACATTAAAAAAAGTAAAGTTCTATTATTTGATGCTTTGTACGATTTGTATACAAAAAAAGCGACTCCTAAAGAAAGGAGTCCTGAGACAAGATGCAATAAAATATAGGCTATGGGCATACACCGCTAATAATCAAGTTACTACATAGTACTATAAATCGTTTGCAAATTTATGCACAGTTGCCTCTCCGGGAGTCAGTGTAATAGGAAATTCCACATAAAATCGCGAGCCCTTCCCTTCTCCTGCAGACTCTACCCACACGTTGCCCCCATGTGCCTCTACGTGTTTTTTTACAACGTACAGCCCGACACCCGTTGATGATGGGTTTATCTTTCTTGAAAATTGACCGGGACTAAAGAGCTTAAAGAGGTTCTTCTTCGTCTCTTCGGTAATACCGACGCCGGTATCTTGAATCACAACACGCGCGGTGCTCTCTCCTCCTTCAATAAACACCTTTATAGATCCCTTTGGGGTGTATTTGATAGAGTTATCAATAAGGTTGTTAAACACTTCTCTCAAGCGCCCCACATCGGCTTTAATGGGAATTTTTTGTATACCGGATGGAACATAGAAAGAGAGATCTAGGTGCTTCTGTTCAGCATTTGCCTTCATTCCTTCTACACTCTCAGAAACGAGCTTCACAAGGTCGGCGGGGGCAAAATCGTACTTCATACTTCCTTGTTCAATACGAGAAACATTTAGGTAGTCATCAACCATTTGCGCCATTTCTGTTGCTCGCCCAAAAACCTGCCGCACACCCTCTTCAGCCGCTGGAGGAAGTTTTCCATACGTGTCTTCAAGGAGGAGCGACATAAAGTTTCTAATTGAAGAAAGTGGAGCCCTCAGGTCATGAGATGCGATAGAGAGAAACTGCGACTTCAGTTTGTCCAGCTCCTTTAACTTCACGTTTGCATCTTGTAGCTTTTTAGCCAATTTCTCTACTTCTGTACGAGCCTCTACTTCACGAATGACACTTCTAATAAGTAATATACCTATCACAAAAGAACCAAAGAATATACCTGTAGCAAGTAATCTTTCTTGTAATGTTTGAGCAATAAATATTTGAGTGAAAAGGGTTAACTCTAACACAACAACAAAGATCTCTGTTGCAATCACGCTTACACTAAAGAGGTGGTGTTTTAAGATTGAATATAATATGAAGGTAATCATTGCCAACACTCCAATTTGTCCAACCCAATTAAAAGTGAAAATATTAAAATACGGTAAAAGGAGATTGGTAACCACACCAGTTGCTGTTGTGGCAAGTGTTCCTATTAAAATATACGTTAATTGAATTCTTAATATTCCTTTGGTTTTTAGGAGTTTTGAAAAAAGAATGACATACACCCACGAAAAGTATCCAACAATAAAAAGTATATAAACTGAATGTAGTAAAAAATTAAAAGAAATGCTTGGCTCAGCTCCTTGCGTAAGCGTTACATCTTCTATTAATCCCCCATAGGGGAGAAGCGTAATAATTAATATTGTAATAAAAGGAAGTGGAACAATATTTTTTTCAAAGAAAGATAAAAAGCGTTTTTCTTCTGGAAAAAGTCGCGCAAAGTAAACAGATGCAAATGGAATAAGAGCTGCGGTAGCATATAACGCTCGAGCCCCCCACACTGCTAAATCAGGATCGTGTGCCCCTCTCAGAAAAAGCATTGCTATACCCCACGAGCTTACTGCAAGAGAAAGAAAGAAGAATGATTGATTAGTGGTGTTTTTTCGGTTACGAGAAAAGACAATAAGCCCATAGAGGGTGTTGAGAACCGCAACGGTTGCGATTAAAATATTTATAATGTCAGCATCAAATACCATGTCGTACTGCTAGGTATTGTATCTTTTTTTTCGAACAGTAGCTACGCGATTTATTTTTTCTTGAGGAATAAGTTCTTTTCTGTTTTGAAATGCACCAAGTTCGAAGTTTAATTCTTTACCCCACTCTACTATTTGGTCAACAAACTCAAGAGTTGTTTTTTTTATAACAAAATTTGATTTCCATTCGTTCGCTGCGAGTATAAGAACTTCTGCCATACAACAAAAATTATCAAATTTATTTTTCAGTCCGAGATTAAAATTACTACATATACCAGGTGTTGAAACAATACCAGCCTCTACTGCCATAACATCAGAACGTTCAAGTACATCATACGCAACGTCAGATGGTTGAGCGTCATCAATAACTACAGCACCTGGTTTGAGCATACTGGCTGTAATTAAGGCCTCAGGCGTATTTGTTGCTGCAATAATAAAGTCTGCAGTAATAATCTCTTTCACATCATACGCAACCCGAACACTGGTAGTAGGAAATTCTTTTAACAATTTTCTCTGTGTCTCTTCAACTCGTTCTCTTTTTCTATGAACGTCAATAAGTAAAATATTTTTATAACCCCTTCGAGCGATAATTTCTGCAGAAATTGAACCTATTGAACCAGCGGCACCCACAATTGCAACCACTTCACTTTCTTTATTTATACCCAATGCTTCTTCTAGGTTAAATAAATTTCTTGTGACGTTATATCCGGTATACGCGTGTCCTGTGGTGATCCATATACCTTCAATGTCTAACAGGTCTTCCCCGCCACGTGTTATTGAGGCAGTTAATGCTCCCAAGCCAACAATTTTAATACCCATTCGTTTAGCAAGAGTAATAGATTGCCTAATTCGTTTTACCGCTAATGGTCTATTTGCAAGTATTTGTTTTGTGATAAGTGGAATAGTAAGTATGTAGCCGTCAATCTCGTCTTGAGATTTAATTTTTTTTAAACCAGTGATTTTTGTCACAACAACCGGCCAATACCAACGCGTAAAAAACCTAATTAACCAATACGGAGCAAAAGAGAGAAATGGATATTTCGTTATTACATCTCTCTCATCTCTTGGGTGGATAAGAAAACCATAACGGTATTCTTTTTTGTGCAGATAGATAGGAAAGATTTGTAAAAAAAGATCACGAAACGGCCTGTAAATAGATTTCAGTATTTTCATATAGATACTACTGGCTCAGATTTTGCTTCACGTAATACATTTAATACTTTTTCTCCAAAATTGCGATAGTGAGTAACAAGCTCATCTCCCTTTAAGGTAAAATCTTCCTTTAAATAGAGCGGAGGAAAAAAACGAATAGTTATTGTATTCTTTCTAAGTAAAAAATGTTTAAACGAGAGTTTGAATGTTCCTGTAATGAGTATTGGTATAACGGGAGCAGCGGTAGTAGATGCAAGGTACCCCACACCTCCCTTTGCCTGTCGAATTAAGCCGTCTTTTGTTGTACCTCCTTCGGGAAATATACACATACTACCCATCTCTTTAATGATAACCTCATGGGTTTTTAGAGAAAGGGCATAATTTTTTTTATCATGACTAATTGGATATGCTCCAATGTGTTTTAAATTAAAGAAAGTAAATAAAAACTTCTTCCAGCCTTCATATCGGATACCTTCTCGAGTTACATAAAAGACCGGAGAGAATCTACTCCATAAAGGTAGGGCTAGAGGTATTAAAACAGCATCAACTGCGTGCGAATGATTCGGGGCAAATATGATTGATGGAGGTAGTTTTTTTAAATGTTCATATCCTTGCACATTGAACTTAGTGAAAATATGAAAAATGGGTTTAGTTACTAACCACCACAGTGTTCCTTGTAACAAAAATGGCATTATCCGATATCTTCTCATACCTTTTATGCTCTTACCTACTAAAGAAAAACACTCCCACTATGGGGGCTACCATCCACAAAAAGAACGCTTGAGAGGATTCAAACAATGCCTTGGTTGCGCCACTAAAGGTGTATAGAGACTCAACAGGAAGGATATGAATTGCTATGGCAATTACCATACCCGCGGTAATTGCAGAGAGGATAACCAATCCTATAAGCCCCCCTCCTGACGTAGGAAACACGGAAGAGAGGCCTGAAAAGGCTACCATGGTAAGAACGACTATAAGAAGGTAGAAGCTTATTTGCAGAAGAGGGGTCGTTAAAATCCCCTCTTCATAGGGAAATATTTGATACAGCGGGATGGCAATATAAAGCCCTGCAATAAGCGGGGCTATCCTCTCTCGTCCAAAATAAAAAGTAAAAGCAACAACAATGGCAGTAAGTACAATGAACGCTAAAAATTCACTACCAAAGTGAATAAAAAAATTAAGCACTGAGTCAAGGTTTCCACCTAAGTCGGTTTGTATGTCTTCCATACAAAAAAACTATAGCACAGTTATATGCCCTCCTCTTTGAGTTTTTCTACAAAACCTTTCGCAGACTTGGATAGTTTTTGTGGAAACTCAACTTTCAAACGAATTAATAGGTCGCCACGCCTTCCCGATTCCATTGGAACTCCTTTTCCTTTTATACGAAGAATTTCGTCAGCACTTCGCAATTGTGGAATGGTAATTTTTGTCTTTCCGTCTAATGTCTCAAGTGTGTATTCAGATCCAAGAAGAGCGTCAGTAATTTTAATTGAAAGATCGGTAACGAGGTTAAAGCCTTCTTTATGGTAACGCTCATCGGGGGTTACGTGTACTTTGATGTACAAATCCCCTGCTCTTCCACCAGCAACAGCTTCGCCCGCACCTGCCATACGAATAACTTGCCCATTATCAATACCAGATGGAATAGCAATGCTGATCTCTTCTTCTCGGCGTTCAACGCCGGATCCCTTACAGGTTGTGCATGGTTTTTCAGGTACCACGCGCCTTCCATGGCAGGTATTGCAGGTAGACACTGTTTGAAATACACCAAACGGTGATTTTCGAGACTCCATTACCTGACCCTTTCCATTACAGGTGGTGCATGTTTTAGTGCCGGTTTTAGGCTCTGCTCCAGATCCTGCACAACGGGTGCAAGCGCTGTCTTTTGTAATAAGAACCTTTCGTGTCACGCCAAATATTGACTCTTTAAACGAAAGTTCAATATCAATTGAGATATCTCTTCCTCTCTGTGTCCTTTGTCCGCCACCAAAAATATCAGAGAAGCCACCAAACAAGTCGTCAATATTTACGTCAAAACCCTGTGCTCCGCCAAATCCGTTGAATTGAGAGAAATCAAATCCGTCAAAGCCAGCGCCTCCAGGTTGCCCTCCAGCACCAGAAAAGACCCGTCCATACGAATCGTACTCTGCGCGCTTTTTATCGTCAGAAAGTACGGTGTACGCCTCGTTTGCCTCTTTAAATTTGACTTCATCACCCCCCTTTTTATCCGGGTGGTACTTATGTGCCATTTTTCTAAAAGCTTTCTTTATCTCTTCTTTTGAAGCTTTCTTTTCAACACCAAGAATTTGGTAGTAGTCTTTTGACATAGTTATCGCTTTTCAATAAAGTCTGGTAACACTGGTTTCTTTGTGTTGCGTGGGTGTGCCCATCGAGACACTCGCGGTTCTTTTGGGGGGCACTCAGGCATATACTCAACAGTTTTTACCCGAACCCGACCTGTGTTGGAAAACCCAGTAATAATAACAGGTACTCTAAAGGGGACAGGGTGTCTCTTCCCCGAGTTCTTTGCGTAATAGACAAGACGGTAAGCATTATTGCCAACCTCAAGCCCCTTTTCCTGGATAACTAAGAAATTCTTGTCAGGGGTGTTTTTCATACTACAATTTATTCTCCACCTTTCTGTCCCTTATCCTCTGACCCCTGTTCACTGTCTTCAGATTCTACATCTCGCACGTTTTCTTCTTGAGGCTTTTCTTCAGATTGAGGTTCTTGCCCACCTCCCTCTGATCCCTGTGCGCTTTTTTGCATATACTCACCTATTTTTTGCATTTCAGCAGAAAGATTTTGTACCGCAGAATTGATTGCGTCTTTGTCATCTCCATTTTTTGCTGTCTTTGTTTTTTCTACCGCTTCTTGCACCTGCTTTGCAACGTCTTCCGGAATAGCATCTTTATGGTCTGCGAGTGCTTTTTCTGCGGTGTAGATCATTTGTTCAGCAGTGTTTCGCACTTCTGCAAGCTCTTTGATTTTTTTGTCAGACTCGGCGTGCGCCTCAGCATCAGTTTTCATCTTTTCAATCTCTTCTTCAGATAGTCCTGAAGATGCTTCAATCTTTATCGACTGTGTCTTACCGGTAGCTTTATCTTTTGCGGTAACACTCAGGATACCGTTTGCGTCAACGTCAAACGAAACTTCAATTTGAGGCATACCGCGCGGAGCTGGTGGAATACCGTCCAAGACAAATCTTCCCAAATCTTTGTTATCGCTCGCCATCGCGCGCTCACCCTGTACGATATGAATCTCTACCGATGTTTGATTGTCAGCCGCGGTTGAAAACACTTGGCTGTGCGACGTGGGGATGGTGCTGTTCTTCTCAATAAGCTTTGTTGCAACGCCACCCATAGTTTCAATACCAAGAGAGAGTGGAATCACGTCAAGCAAGAGAACGTCTTTTACGTCACCCTGCATAATCCCGGCTTGAATAGCAGCGCCCATTGCCACCACCTCGTCAGGGTTAATGGTTTTGTTCGGCTCTTTTCCAAACACGTCTTTCACCAACTGCTGTATCAACGGCATTCTTGTTTGTCCACCCACCAACACAACCTCTTCAATATCGGCAGGTTTCATTTTTGCTGACTCTAACACTTGTTTGGTTATTTCAATCGATTTTTCAATGTACTCTTTCGCCAATGATTCAAGCGTTGAACGGCTCATTTTTAGATCAAGGTGTTTCGGACCGTCTGCGTCAGAGGTGATAAACGGAATGTTGATCTCTGTTTCTGCCGTACTTGAAAGCTCGTGTTTTGCTTTTTCGGCAGCCTCGTCAAGACGTTGCAGTGCAAGTGGGTCTTTGGTGATATCAATACCCGATTGTTTTTTAAACTCTTCTGCAATCCAACGAACAATTTTTTGGTCAATATCCCTTCCTCCCATATGAGAGTCTCCTCCTGTTGCTTTTACCTCAATAACATCATCTCCAACTTCAAGGACAGAGACGTCAAAGGTTCCTCCTCCAAAGTCATAGACCACTATCTGTTCGTTCTTTCTTTTATTAAATCCGTACGCAAGTGCCGCTGCCGTCGGTTCGTTTATAATTCTTTTTACTTCCAACCCGGCAATTTTTCCCGCGTCTTTTGTCGCCTTTCTTTGAGCGTCGTTAAAGTATGCGGGTACCGTAATAACCGCTTCGGTAACCGGCTCTCCAAGTTTTGCTTCAGCGTCCGCCTTCAGTTTTTGCAAAATCATTGCCGAAACCTCTTCGGGGCGGTAATCTTTATCGGCAAGTTTTACCATCACCCCCTTATCGCTCCCTTCTTTCACTTCGTACGGAACAATATCTTTGTCTTTCTGCACCACGTCGTCAGAAAACTGGTGCCCCATAAAGCGCTTAATGCCGTAAATAGTATTTGTCGGGTTAGTTACCGCTTGTCGCTTAGCGATAAGGCCAACGAGTCGGTCACCTGTTTTAGAAATCGCAACAACAGAAGGCGTCGTGCGGTTTCCTTCTGCGTTTTCTATAACACGTGGCGCACCACCTTCTATGACAGAAACTGCGGAGTTTGTTGTACCAAGATCAATTCCAATTATTTTTCCCATAGTTTTTTTGTTATAGCGTTATTAATTTCTACTCACCCGCCTCAAAGCGGTATACGGACACCCGTGCCGGGCGAATAACCTGTTCGTTTAACCGATAACCGCTTTGAAGGGTTTCTAGTACCGTATTATCTTCTTTTTCTTCTTTTGTTGCAAGTGTCTGCATCGGTTCGTGTAAGTGAGGGTCAAAAGAGTCTCCTTTTTGAGGGGTAAACTTTTCAACATTCTGTTTCCGTAAGACTTCTTCCAACTGACGACTCAACGCAGACAATCCGTCCAGCACCTGCGCGTTCTCTTTAAAAGAGTTCTGTGCCGCCTCTAGAGAGTCAAACATAGGAATGACATCGCGCATAACGGTTACTACCGCCTCGCTTGCCACAGAAGAGCGTAGTTCGCGTAGCCTCCGCTCCAAATTAACATAATCTGCCTTTGCTCTCTGCCATCCGGAGAGGTTCTCATCCCGGTCACTTTTCACCTTCTTTAATTCTGCTCGGAGATCTTTTAATTTTTGCTCGAGCGTCTCCTCTCCCTCAAACTCGTCTTCAAGAATAATATCGTCACTCATAGGTAGCCTTCATTGTGCCTTATGTGGATAGTCTTTGTCAAAAAAACAGCACGCTTTTACAATGTGCTGTTTTTTTTTGCTGAGTACCGTACTATCGCTTACTCCACTGTGGTCGCTTACGAGCTTTTTTGAGTCCGGGTTTCTTTCGCTCTTTCACTCGAGGGTCGCGTTTCAAGAATTTTTGCTTCTTGAGAGGAGTTCGAAGTTCTGCGTCATGCTCGGTCAACGCTCGAGAAATGCCGTGACGTACCGCAACTGCTTGTGCCGCAACGCCACCGCCTCGTGCAACTACCGTAACTGAAAAAGTTTCTTCCGTTTGTTCAAATGGAGCGAGAACTATCTTTTGCAATTCTTTTGTAGGAAAGTACTCATCAAAAGGTTTATCGTTTACCACAACAGACACCTTTGATGCGGGGGAAATTCGTACACGAGCATTCGCCGTCTTTCTTCGTCCAATCGCTTCAATATATTTTTTTAATTCAGCCATACGTATTAAATAGTTATTCAGTTATCGATAAACCTTTGAGCATATCAGGTCGGAGCTTGTTATTAGGAATCATTCCCTTCACCGCACGCTTTATTACTTCACCAATTCCCCGTCTCTCTCTAAGAGAATCGAGGTTCTCTTTTTTCAATGCTCCAGGGTAACCAGAGTAACGCACGTACGTCGTCTCGGCGATACGTCCTTCGGTAATACTTAATTTTGAAGCGTTAATGATAGACACTTTTACTCCATTCTTCTTATTTCGAGTAAAGTGTGGCGAATTCTTCTCCATAAGGAGGTGCGCTATCTGTGTTGCGAGGCGTCCAAGCTTCATCCCTTTTGCATCAATAGTGTGTGTTGTAGGTTCCATAATTCTTTTATTACACAAGCTCTATAACAGCGCTCTTTCTTCCGTCAGAAGACTTCTGCACCACTTTCGTAATGCGCGTATACCCACCGGCGCGGTCTTTAAAGCGAGGGACAATATCTTCAATGATTTTTTTAGCAACAGCCTCTCGTCCGTCAAGGATGGCAATGATATCACGTCGTGCGGCAAGAGTACCCTTTTTACCACGAGTAATTAATTTTTCTACATACGGACGAAGCGATTTTGCCTTTGCCTCAGTAGTTAAAATTTTCTCGTGGATAACGAGTGCTTCCGCCAGAGAAGACATCAACGCCTTACGTTGATCCTTGTCCCGCCCGAACTTTCTTGTTTTGTTGTGATGCTTCATGCTTTTAATGATAGACCGAGTGCCTTAAGGGCGTCTTGAACCTCTTTCAAACCTCTCTCACCGAGTCCCTCAAGGGCGAGGATATCAGATTCTGACTTTCTAACCAAGCCCCCGACTGTTCTGATAGATGCTGTTACGAGGGCGTTTGCTGTGCGTGTTGAAATCCCGTTCAAAGACTCAACTCGAAGCTTCATAGCGTCTTCAGTAATCTCTTTTGCGGCTTCTTCAGAAATTTGTTGCTCAGCTTCAGGCTCTACCACTGGCTCATCTTCTCTAAAGCCAACAATACTCTTCAGTTGCTGAATCATTATAGAGATTGATTGCTCTAAGGCCTCTTTGGGAGAGATGGTTCCGTCGGTTTCAATAGCAATGCGGAGTCGATTAAAGTCTGTTCTGTCGCCGACACGCATATTTTCTACTTCGTAGTTAACGCGACGAATCGGGGTAAAAATAGCATCAAGTGCGATAACACCAATGTCTACTCTCTCTTTCTGCATCTGCTCTTTCGAAACGTAGCCCAACCCTTCAGAGACAGTAAGTTCTGCGTTAAACGACGCGTTTTTATCAGTTAGATCGGCAATGTGCTGATTTGGGTTAAGAATTTCAACCTGTCCGGGGCATACTAAATCTCCGGCGGTCAGAGTTTTTATACCTTTCGCAGACAAGGAAACGGTGTGTTCTTCACCATCAAGCACTTTTAATCGAACCTTCTTGAGGTTTAAAATAATTGAAATAACATCCTCTTTTACACCCTCTATGGTAGAGAATTCATGAGATACACCGTCAATTTTCAGTGTCGTGACCGACCCTCCAGGTATAGAAGAGAGAATAATTCTTCGAAGAGAGTTTCCTAGTGTGTGGCCGTAGCCGGGATAAAGTCCATCAATTTCAAAAACTCCTGAATCTTTTTCTTCAGAAACAATTCGTGGTTTTGATGGTAGTTGAATAGAATAGTCCATAACGCAATCTTTTTTATTCTGTTAATTATTAACGTGTGTAATACTCGAACACCGCTCCCATATCTGCCATACCGTCTTGATCAGCAAACACAGGCGTTTCTTTCATTTTTCCTTCAAACGCTCCCGGGTCGAATGTTACCCAGCGCGGGAACCGGTAGTCAGCAAGTTTTTCGTTTGTATTAGCGAAGAGTGTCGTTGTCCGACTCCCCTCTCTAATTTGTATAGTATCAGTTGTTTTTACCTGGTAAGAAGGGATGGTGATCCTACGACCGTTAACACAAATGTGACCATGAGAAACAATTTGTCGTGCCGCACGGCGGGTTGAAGAAAGGCCCATACGGTAAATAACACTGTCTAAACGCGATTCAAGCAACTGAAAGAGTGTTTCAGTTGGGTTGGTGTGGTTCAACAACGCCTCTGTTACGTATTTTCTAAACTGCTTCTCGCTCAGTCCATACGTTAAGCGAAGTTTTTGTTTTTCAAGCAGTTGTCTTAAGTACTCACTGCCACCACGTCGACGCTTTTTGCTTTTTGCGCTCCGTGCTTGCGATACCTGAAATTGTTGCGTTTGGCACTTCTCAAAGATGGGAGAGCCGAGACGTTTACAGATTTTATATTTTGGTCCGATTTTCATATAAGTAACATAAGATTATACGCGACGTGGTTTCGGAGCGCGAGGTCCATTATGTGGAATTGGCGTCACATCGTTAATGGCGTTGATTTGAATCCCTTTTCCGGCAAACGCACGCAAGGCTGACTCTCGCCCGGGACCAACTCCTTTAATAAAGACATCCGCTTCTTTTACACCAATTGTCACCGCCTTCTCTCCGATAACTTCTCCTACTTTTGCGGCAGCAAACGGAGTTCCCTTTCGTGCACCTGCAAAACCGAGGCTCCCTGAAGATGACCACATAAGAATCCCTCCGCTCTTATCAGTCAAAGAAACACGGGTGTTGTTAAAGGTCGATTCAACTCGAAGAATCGCTTTTTCAAGACGTGCTTTTGGAATCTTTGAAAGAGCTCGTGATCGCTTTCCTTGATCAGCGCCCCCTCCTGACATTCTCTGTACTCTTCTTTTACCCATATATTAAGTTTTTTCAAGTTTACGACGACCTGATGACATTGTTCTACGAACGTTTCCACGAACGGTTCGTGAGTTTGTTTTTGTTCTCTGTCCACGAGTTGGCATTCCACGAGCGTGACGGATACCGCGGTTTGCTTTTATATCTTTGAGCCTCTTAATGTTTCCGGCAACCTCTCTGCGAAGATCACCCTCTATAAGGTGCCCTTCAACCGCTGTACGTATCTTTAGCTCTTCGTCAGCGTTTAAATCTTTTGCTTTTTTGTCTTCAGGTACGCCAACTTCTCTTAAAATTGTACGTGCGCGAACTTGACCAACACCGTACACCGCGGTCAAAGAGAACGCGAGTTGTTTATTGTCTTCAATGGTAATACCGGCAATACGCATATAAATAGAGTGTAGAAAATTCTGGATTTGATTAGCCCTGTCTCATTTTTCGACGAGGGTTCTTTTTATTTATTCTGTACAAACGACCACGCCTTTTAACAAGGATATCGTCAGGGTGCTGTTTTTTTACTGATGCTCGTACTTTCATAAATAAATTAATGACGTCTCGTTATACGAGCACGTCCACCGTATGGATCCTGTATTAAGGTAACTTTATCTCCCACGAGAACTTTGATTCTGTGAAGCCTCATTTTACCGGCAAGGTAGGCTATAACCTCTTCTCCTCCCTCATCCATTACTACACGAAAGAGTGTATTGGGGAGGGACTCGGTAACAGTCCCCATTGTTTCAAGCTTTTCTCCCGTGTCAGTCATGCCTTAATGTCAAACCCAGATTGGCTTGAGTAGCATAACAAAAAACACCCCATATAGTCAAGTGTTTTACCCATTATTGAACCTTTAGAGATATCCTATCTGTGCTTTTTGGTAACACCCCCCTCCAGAACGGGTATACCGATATCTTCATATCATCAATTGCAGGGTAGGTGGACAAAATAAAGCTTACGTTTCTCCTATCTTTCCCTGCCATGTCTCTTAATAGGGCGTCGTGGTCAAAATAGCCCACAACAGAGCCTTCTCCTGAAATAGTTAATATTACGTTACCTTCGTTTTCTGACTCCGTAATAGCCAAAGTGAGGGTATTTGCATCTGAAAAGCGCAACTCCCCATCGTAAGAAAGGCCATTTTCTCTTGCGATTAATTGAGCTAACTGCGACTCTGCAATAGTAGGCGCAGTTGCTGTCGCTTGAACGGAAACGCGCGCCCCATTACCTTCAGGTACGTCTGGTAAGTTTAGAAATGTAACCGTTATTGAGTCGGGTAGTACAATTAACCCTTCAGGAGTGCTTTCTATAAGGAGCGCCCTTACTTGGCGGTCAAGGTCATTACGGAGCTGTTCAATTGCAACGTCACGGGTCGACTGAGCGATAATCGCCTTCTCTCCAACAAATCCTCCTGAAATAGGAGCATCTGACTTTGCAGTAATCTCTGCAAACATATCATCCTGACCTGACTCTTTAAGTCCGGGAATAGTAAATGTAGACGCGCCGATATTATACGCTTCTCCGGGTTCGTCCGCGTATACAGTGGCGGTAACTTGCCCAGGTACCTTAACGCCATCTTTCATAGTGTATCCAGGTATAATCACTGGAGCACGCACTCTATAAATTAATCCGTCAGGACTCTCAAAACGAGTGTTGGTAATAAGACGCTGACTCCCTGTGCTGTGATTATTTAAAACAGTAATAGTACCCGATGCTCTCTCTTCTACTGTTTCTGTGCCTGAACGTGGGACAACGGTCGACATAGTTTCGGTTTTTATCTGATTAGAAAAAGAGAGTGATTCTCCATTGGGAGAAGCTTCGAAAGAGTCTGCTATTGCTATAGGGAAAGATTTAACCGCAACAGTGACTTCGGCACGATGAAAGATAGCAGAAGCTCCTGCAAATAGTCCGCCAAGCACAATAAGGACAACTCCTGCTATTCCAAGCAAAACGATAAGTGTACGACGAGGAGGTTTGTTTGAGGATCGTGGCATTGTTTTTTCTGGCGGTGTTGTTGGTGGTTCTGATGCGTCTTCATCTGCAGGCGCCTCTTTTCGTAAAGGCGGACGAATAGGTTTTGATCGTGCAGGTGGCACAATGTCTTGGATACTTCGACGCTGGTTCATCATTGCCTAACAGTATACCACGTTGATAAAAGTGTTTGGGTTATACACCACAGCCTGTGGATGTAAAGTTTACACTAATCAAAAGACTCTTCCTTAGCGAATATTCCTTTTTTTGCTTCATAGGTTTTTGCATCGGACGATCCAAAAATATCATCAACGGCCATATTAAAAAAGATGGCAAGCAAAGAGAGGTTGGCGCTATGCGTGCCAGTTTCTCCAATTTTTACTAAATCTTGAAAGTTGCTTTGAGTGAGGGTTTCTATGGTGTGCGAATGTTCAGCTTCATACTGTATACCCTTATTGATCCAACCGGCTTGATTTTTGTCAGTTAACAGAAAGATTTTTCGTGGAACCGGTGTATGAGAAGATGCTTTTTTTAAAATTGCACTAAACTCTTTTCGCCAATCGGCAAAAATGGTATCAATTCCTTCCTTTACTTTGGTCTTTTCTTCAACAGAAAGTTCGTCTCGTGCATAGAGGGCAAGTTTTGAGAGCGAATCTGCAAGAGAGTCTTCGTTTTTTGTAACATCAAATAGACGCGCCATTGTGTAGTATCCGATTGGAATCGTGGCGAGATACTCGACGGTGTCTTTGTGAACAATAACAACATCAGAAACTTCAGCGCCAATCTCAACCACAATAAAATTTCCCTCTTCAGAAACCTCGCGTAGCCCTAGGGTGCACACGAGTGGAAACGAGTACAGCGCAACTCTACTATGCGGAAATACGCCTCCTACCGTTTCAAAAAAGGTCTTTTTTATATCGCTATCAATCTCGCTTTCGTACAGGTGTATCGTCACCAGCTTTCCTTTTATGGCGTTACTGTGGAGAGCTGTTGGGTACCCATTTACTCGCACCTGCACAGCAACAGCCTCAAGGTCTTCCCTGCCGGGTTTTGGTGGCTCTTGGTCTTGGTATTTTTGAACGGTCCGTAAAATAGACTCTTGTGTTACAGGTACCGACTTTTCAGAAGACGAGTGTATGGTGCGCACACTCGCGTGATACCACGGCGACGAAAGCGCTATTTTAACTGATGTTACTTTTTCGTTTGCGTATTTTTCTAAAAGTTTTTTGAGTGCAATGTTTGTATGCTGTAAAAGTGCATTTCGAACACGTGTCGAGCCAAAACCAATCGCAACTCGTTCTACCTTGTCTATAAAAGAAGGGGTTTTTGTATCTGCCTCAACACTCATCATACATCCCTCAACAAATGCAGTGCCGATATGGAGAGCAAGTGTATGAGATTTTTTTTGTTTCATTATTGTAGACGTAGATTAAGAGAGCGTTGCCTTAATTCTCCGAACACCCTGAGAAGAGGCTTCTTCTTTCACTATCTTAAATGTTCCCATACTTTTTGTGTTTTGCACGTGCGGTCCTCCACAGAGCTCTTGCGAGTACACTGTCCCATCGTCCCCTTTCACGACATACACATTTACAATATCGGGATACTTTTCCCAAAAGCTTCCCTCTACCCCCTTTTCTTTCGCCTCTTCTTTTGGCATCTGCTCTACCGTGACGGTGCTGTTTTTTGTAATCGCTTCATTTACATACGCCTCAACTTTATCTAAAACTTCGCGAGAAACTTTTTCAGTATGGGTAAAATCAAAACGGGTACGCTCTGCGGTTATGTTTGAACCTGCTTGGTGCACGTGGTCTCCAAGGTGCTTCCGCAATCCCGCCAGCATAAGGTGTGTTGCCGTATGGAGTGCTGTCGTCTTTTCGCTACTGTCGGCAAGACCGCCCTTAAACTTTTGCTCTGCCCCCGACTTGGATTGCGCCCGGTGCTCTCTAAATGCACTGTCGAACGCATCTCGGTCAATAGAGAGACCCTTTTCAGAGGCAAGCTCTTCAGTCATCTCAATCGGAAAGCCGTAGGTTGAAAATAAAATAAAAGCATCTTCTCCGGAAACGTCTCCTCGATCTGCTATTTTTTTAAACTCTTTCATTCCTGACTCAAGCGTCTTTCTAAAACGACCCTCTTCTTCTTCAATAACGGTCTCAATATGCGTACGCTTAGCAGAAAGCTCGGGGTACTGCTCTTGGTACGCGTCAATAACCTGTTCTGCGAGCAAAGAGAGTGGGATGGTAGCCTCAAGAACATCCATATGTTGCACCGCTCGCCTAATAAGGCGCCTCAAAATGTACCCCTGCTCGGTGTTTGCGGGGGTAACGTTGTCGGCAATCATAAACGTGGCTCCACGGATATGGTCCGTTACAATTCTGAATGATTTTTGATACCGCGCGTCCCCATAATCTTTCCCCGATTCAGAAGCAAGTCGAACAATAATCGCCTGCATCGTATCTATAAGAAAGATGTCTGCAACACCTTTTACCGCCATAGCGATTCGCTCTATACCGCCACCAAAATCAACATTTGGCTTCGGTAGTAACTCAAAGCCGTCTCTCTTTTTTACATACTGCATAAAAACGTTATTGCCAATTTCAACAAAACGACCACAGTCACAGTTCACGTGGCATACTGAATCTTTCCAAAGTGATTGCTCGTGCAATTTTAACTCTGCGCCAAAATCGTAAAACATTTCGGTATCAGGGCCTCCGGGTTCGCCTTCGGGCATCTGCTGAGGCTCTCCCACACGGCTCCACCAATTTTTTTTGTCGCCATAGTAAAAGATTCTCTCACCTTCTTGCATTCCATCGGCCTCTGGATTCTCTCCAATAAGAGCAGTCACTCCTATTTCTGCGTACAGAGACTGCCACAGCGTTGCAGAGTCGGTGTCTCGGGGGATACTGAGTGCATCGTTCCCCTTGTAACAGGTAAAGTAGAGACGTGTGGGGTCAATGCCAAGCTCTTTGGTTAAAAATTCAAACATCCACGATATCTGTTCGTTTTTAAAGTATTCACCAAAAGACCAGTTGCCGAGCATTTCAAAAAAGGTTGTGTGGCGATTATCACCGACCTCTTCTATATCCTGAGCCCGAAACGCTTTCTGCGCGTCGGCAATCCGTGTTCCCTGAGGGTGAGACTCTCCTAAAAAGTACGGGAGCATCGGTTGCATACCGCTTCCGGTAAAGAGGGTTGTCGGGTCATTATCCGGAACCAGTGAAGTTGAGGGGACAATTGTATGCCCCTTTTCTCTAAAAAAGTCAAAATACTTCTTGCGAATATCGGCTACATACATACCTGCTTATCGTATCATAGGGCACGTATTGGTTAATAGAGCTCTGCCTGTTACAATTCTTCCAATGAAAACGAAACGGCTCGTTGCCTTTGATACGACACTCATAGATCAAACCGTTCGCCCGCAAGACGATTTTTTTCATTTTGCTTGTGGTGGGTGGTTAAAGAAAAACCCAGTTCCTGAATCAGAAGCAAGCTGGGGTACTTTTTATAAACTGCGTGACCAGGTTCTTAAACAAACAAAAAAAATCCTTGAAGACATTAACGCAAAAAAGAGCGTTCTTTCAGGAAGCGAAGCATCTCTCATACAAGTCCTCTATCGATCCGGAATGGATATAAAAAGAAGAAACAGAGAAGGGCTAACTCCTATTAAAGAAACGCTTGAAAAAATTGATTCTATTGCCACCGTAAGCGATGTGCGAGACTTTCTCGTACAAAGCGAAAAAGATGGCTCGGGTATTCTGTGGAGCTTTTTTGTTGCAGAAGACGAAAAAGACAGTGAACGTTACATTACGTACCTTGCTCAAGGGGGGTTAACGCTTCCCGAGCGCGATTTTTATTTGGCAAAAGATGCTCGTTCACAAAAAATACAGGTAGCCTATACAAAGTATATTCAAAAAATATTACAAGAGCTTGGGGATACGCAAACTGAAAGTAAGAATGCTGCAAAGAAAATTCTTGCACTTGAAACAAAGATTGCAAAAGTATCGATGGATAAGGTAAGGCGTCGAGATGTTGAGAATATTTACAACAAAAAAACCGTCTCGGCATTAACGGCGCTTGCTCCCAAAACCAATTGGAAGCGCTATATGAAAGAGATTGGATTAGAGAACGTAAAGAGTGTGGTGGTAATGCAACCCGAATTTATTAAAAAGGTTGATCTGCTCATAGAGCAAACTCCCGTGGAAACGTGGAAGCAGTATCTTCGGTTCAGCACATTAGATGATGCCGCGCCATACCTTACACAGACACTCAGTGCAATTAACTTCAATTTCTTTGGCAGAGTCATCGCAGGCCACCAACGTCCAAAACCAGAGTGGAAGCGTGTGTTGGCAACTATTAACGCAACGATTGGCTACGCAGTAGGAAAGGAGTATGTAAAGAGATATTTCTCTCCGCAAGCAAAAAAGAAAATAAACGAGTTGGTTGACTACCTCTTTATCGCCTACGAGCATCGCATAAAAGAAATTGATTGGATGTCTCCTGCAACAAAGAAAAAGGCTCTTATAAAGCTTTCTCAAATGGAGCGCAAATTAGGATACCCAGACAAGTGGGAGTCTTACAAGGGGTTACGACTTTCAGAAAAATCACCGTACTTTACCAATATTGTGACTTCGGTCAAATTTGAGCAAAAAAAACTGTTTAAAAAACTTGGGAAAAAGGTAGATAGAAAAGAGTGGTTTATGCCACCGCAAACCGTAAACGCGTATTACAACGCAAATCAAAATGAGATTGTGTTTTCCGCTGCTATTTTGCAGCCTCCATTCTTTTACCCAGAACTGGATGACGCGGTAAATTTTGGGGCGATGGGTTCAGTCATTGGTCACGAAATAACGCACGGCTTTGATGACCAAGGTTCAAAATTTGACGGTAAGGGAAACTTTAAAAACTGGTGGACAAAACAAGACAAAGAGAGGTTCACAAAAAAAGCAAACGTTCTGGTAAAACAGTTTAATCAATATAAAGTTGGAGACCTTTCAGTCAATGGAAAATTAACATTGGGCGAAAATATTGCAGACTTGGGTGGGCTTGCTATCGCGTACGATGCGTATATGCACTACCTTAAAACACACCCTTCAAAAACAATTAAGGGTTACACTCCTCAACAAAGGTTCTTTATGGGCTTAGCGCTTTTTGAGTGCGCGCACGCCCGAGCAGAGTGGGCGCGAACACTGGTGCTTATAGACCCACACTCACCAAGTATCACCCGTGTCAATGGACCGATGTCAAACTTACAAGAGTTTTATGACGCCTTTAACGTACAGAAGGGAGACGCACTGTACCGCCCACCACATCAGCGCGCCAAAATCTGGTGACACTCTAGGTTGCTAGCCAAACAGGAAGTTGGGCTTTTAACTTCACTATTTCCCACCTTCCTCTTTTTCCCTATTTCAACGCAATCAAAATAGCACCACTCGCCATAAGTACAGCCCCCACAATATTTCCCCACGAAAATCCTTCCGCCAAGAAAAATCCGGCAAAAATCACCACGAAAACAATGGCGAGTTTATCAATGGCCACAATAGTTGAAGTAGTCCCCCCTTGAATTGCAGAAAAATAGAAAAGCCACGAAAGCGCTCCGGCAATACCAGAGAGTGCAATAAAGAGCCAAGCCTTGTTTGAGATAGCCCCTAATCCTTCTAAACTCATCTTACCCAATAGAAGCGTTACCGCTACTAAAAACACTGCCATAATAATCCCCCGTACGGTGGTTGCTAGCGTCGAATCAACGCTCTCTAATCCAATTTTTCCAAAAATGGCGACAAGCGCCGCAAAACCAGCAGAGAGAAAGGCAAAAATGATAGGCAACATGCAAAATAGTTATTAGTGCTTAGGTGTTAATTATTAATGAAGACAATGGCTAGGACGGTCTATTCATTATAAAGTATAAGAATGACACAGGAGGTAGATATGCCGGTTGCGTGGAAAGTGCTTCTGCAAGAAGAATTTGAAAAACCGTACTTTCAGCAACTAAGCGAACGAGTACGAAACGAATATTTAGAGAAAACGGTATTCCCCCACCCCACAAATATATTTCGTGCGTTTGAAATAAAAGAACCAAGGGCTGTGAAGGTAGTTATTTTAGGTCAAGACCCATACCACACTCCGGGTGTTGCTGACGGACTCGCTTTCTCAACACTGCCTCAAAACACTATTCCTCCATCACTTCAAAATATATTTAAAGAAATTGAAAATGAGTTTGGTGTTGCGTGTAACAAAAATCCCGACCTAACACGCTTTGCAACCCAAGGGGTGCTGTTGCTCAACGCTTCGCTCTCAGTTCGTTCAGGAGAGGCAAACTCTCACAGCGAATACGGGTGGCATACATTTACCGACGCGATCATTAGCGCGCTGTCTAAACGACACGAACACATTGTTTTCTTACTCTGGGGTTCATTTGCCGGCAAAAAAGAGGTTCTTATCGATTCAAGTAAACACCTCATTTTAAAATCACCGCACCCATCACCTCTTTCAGCGTACCGTGGCTTTTTTGGAAACAATCACTTTACATTGGCAAACGAATACTTAAAGAAACACGGAAGAACTGAGATTAATTGGAGATGATTTTACATATTGAAACAATGCGATACTTTGTACTCTTTTCCCGAGTAGTACCTATTTAACTTTCTTATACGTACCCATAAGTGTTGCCTCTTCAAGAATATGCCCCTGCATCGCATCCTGAACTTCTTCCTTTGAAACACCTTCAGGCAGGTTGAGTGTCGTATCAAGTGCGTACAGTGTAAAGAAGTAACGATGCTCTGATGGTTCATATTCAGAAGGTGGGCACGGTCCAGTGTACAGGGATTCATCTCGTGTGTTTTTACCACACACACCAACGTTGGTACCCTCTTCCAAAAAAGTCGAGGTTGGTGGAATATTATACAAAACCCAATGAGTGAAATGTCCGTCTTCTCGTACCTCCTTCGGTACATCCGGGTCATCCATAAACAGTACAAACGACTGTGTACCATCGGGGATGTGGCTAAACGTTAGGGGTGGCGAAAGCCGTCTACCTCCTTCACATGTGTATATGCTTGGAATAATCCCTCCATCTGTAAATGCTGTACTGAAAATATTCATTCTGCTACACCTCTTACGTTAATATTCTTTAAAAATTCGTCAAGCTCCTCTCCTTTCACTTCACGAAATGTTCCCGACGTAAGGTCATCAAGTTCAATGTTTGCAATACGAAACCGTTTCAATGTGGTTACCGTATAGCCAAACGCACTACACATACGCCTGATTTGCCTGTTTTTTCCCTCCGTAATAACGATATCAAAGGTTCGCTTGCTGGTACGCCGTACCAGCGCCGGCTTGGTAACGTAGTGTTTTACATTGTTTACCCCTCCAATATCAACGCCCGACTGAAGACGTTTCAGAAACAAATGAGTAATGTCTTTATCAACTGTTACCGCGTACTCTTTTTCAATTCCTGCCTCCGGCTTTAAAAGTGCGGTCGTTACCCTCCCATCATTAGAGAGGAGCAGTAATCCCTCAGAGTCTTTATCCAAGCGCCCCAGCGGGTACACCTTTTCAGGAAAGCGAGTAATATCCTTAACCTCTTTTTCTCCCTCTTGGGCGTTTACCGTAACAACCCCGACTGGCTTGTAATACGCAAAGTATGCACGATTCCCCTTTTCAACTGAAATGACCTCAACGCGATCATTTTCTTCAACTTTATCTCCCAGTACTGCTTTTTTTCCATTAATAAAAACGAGCCCTCGCTCAATCAACGTATCTGCCTCTCGTCGAGAGGCGTACTGCCGATCTGCTAAATATTTATTAATACGCATATGCATTTATACAGCAACACCTTCCTCTCTTAAGAGTTTCTTTTTCTTGCCCTTGAGTCCGTTATACCCTCCTATACCTACCTTAGCAACAACACGGTGACACGGAACGCTTTTGTCTGTGTTTGTTCGCATAATCGCCCCCACCGCGCGTGCCGCTTTCGCGTGCCCGGCTCTTAAGGCAACCTCGCCGTACGTTAACGTCTCTCCACGCGGAATTGCTTTTACCACACTGACAACCCGTTCACGAAACGTGCCCTTTTTATTCAAACAGTGTTTTCTCATTTCTTTTCTTTAGCGTTGCTTCTGTGGTCTCTTGTTTTACTTTTTGCTCTGTTGCAACACCGGCACCATTATTATGCATAATTTTTAACGCCTTTCCCGCCGCCTCGCGGTATGGGCAGTAGTCACATTTCTCTCCAATCGGAGGAATGACATCTGAATCAAGGCACGATTTTATTTCAAACAGTTTTTCATCAATCCAATCAGCCTTGCCTGTATATGGGATTATTTTTATTTCAAATTCAAGCTTTCCATCAAACTTCTCAAGGTCTGTTCTTCCGTTTGCGTATACAAAATACCCCGTATCAGAAACGGTAAAACCATTCTGTCGCATCAACCACTGATAAATTTCCATTTGACGCTTATAGCCGTCTTGCCACTCCGCATCGAGCGACACCTCTCCGTCTTTACTCGTCGCCTTATAGTCAACGATATGAATCTCTCCTTGCGGATTCACCCACAAATCGTCAACTGCCCCTGAGACAGTAAAGCCCGTCGGCTGATGGAAAGTGTCCACCCCTTTAAAGTTCTCTCTCCAAATGTCCAGTTTTTTGTGTTCAAAAGGTATAGCGTCGACACCATACTCCAGCATAAGCGGATGTGCTTCTTTTTGCCCCCTATGAATATCAAATTCTTTTTTTAAAAGGGCGTCAACAGCCGAGTTTAAGTTAAAAGGGTACCCTTTTGGTCGCGCCGTCCCTAGTTTATTGTCTATATAAAAACAACGTGGACACTCAACGTAGAGATCAATTTTAGAGCGAGAAAGCCTCCATCGGGGACCGCCGTAGTTCCAATCTGCTTTACGAACAGGTTTATAGTATTGCGACATCTCTCTCTAGTGTACCGCACAGAATCGGTATTATCCAAGGCGACACAGCTGTGCACTTTCGTGTATCACCTCTTTATGCTTCCGAGGTACCACCCCCGCCTGAGAGAGGGTTTCGGGGTTTTGGGCAATCATATTGCACATAGTTACACCAGTTTCAAGAAGACGCTTTTTTTCTGCCTTAGAAAGTGACGTAAGAACCGTTACGGGGTAAAGGTTGTTTGTATTAACCAACGTTGAAAGTGATTCGCCGTGCGGGTAACTCCACCCTAACAAGTTGAGTCCTGCGCACTTTGCATAATCAATCGTACTTGAGGTAAATTTTGTATTGGTAATCAACCATCCTTCCGTCATAGAGTTTTCATCACCACGATTTTTTGCTCCTTCAAAAATATCCTGAAACCGTGCCGAGACATACAGCGCGGTCTTTAAATCAACCTTAAACCCCGGAACGTTATGAAACTTAAGCTCAGCTCCGCACACAACACCTTCCTTTTCCATCACCACGTCAAGTTCGTGCGAAACACAACGTCCCTTCACCATCACTCTCGTTTTTGTTGTGTAACCTCGTGACCGCATTACCTCAGAGATAAAATCTTCAAAAGGAAATCCTGTCGGCCCCAGCTCAAGGATGGCCCGACGCATTGAGTATTTCGCCGCGGATGTTTTTTCTATTTTCTTTAATTCTCTAAATGCTTGTTTATAAATCTCTGTAGTGGTCATTCCATCGCGCAGTGCCGAAACAATGGTATCCGCCACATTCTCCGCAACAGCCTGATCTGCTCCAGAATGCACCAACGAAGCAATAAGTTTTTCTATCTGAAACTCTTCCTTAGTTCCGTCCCCTTTTATGATAGTTGTCATATGTTTTTACTACTTACATTCTACCCCATCTCTCTATTGCACAATCCCGCCCCCCAAACAACGCTCATTTTCATATAAAACAACAGACTGTCCCTTTGCAATTAATACTGACTCTTCAAATACTATACTCCACTGACTCTCAGTTTGCGTCACACGCACCGGGTATTTTGCTCCGCGGTAACGTATCTGCGCTTGGTACACCCCGCTTTCACGAGGTGCTTCTGACACCCAATTTACTTTTTCAAGAACGTATACCTGCTTTGTATCGCTTACAGTTTCTGATTCAGATACCACCAATTCATTTGTCTCTTTATTTTTTTTGATCACGTATAGTCTGTGAGGAGTTGAGGTAGAAACGTGCTGTCCTAATGTATAAAAAGCAACACCTTCGTGCTTTCCAACCGCATTTCCTTCTATGTCTCGAATAATTCCTTCTTCTACGGGGATGTATCGCTTTAAAAATTCAGCCATATCTACATGCCCCAAAAAACAAATTCCTTGAGAGTCTTTTTTTGTAGCGTTTGGCAGTCCAACCGAGCTTGCAATACTCCTGACCTCTTTTTTTTGCACACCTCCTACGGGAAAGAGCGTATGCGATAGATCATCTTGGGTCAGTGTCCATAAAAAGTAACTCTGGTCTTTTGTCTCGTCCACGCCACGCAACAGTTTGTGTTCTGTTTTTTGTGTTTTATTTGTACCTTGTGATACCTGTGCTCCATGTTTTTCATTGCGGGCGTAATGCCCCGTTGCGATAGCCTCGGCTCCATCTTTCTTTGCTCTTTCCCAAAAAATGCCAAACTTAATAGCCCTATTACACATTACATCCGGATTTGGCGTACGCCCTTCTTTGTATTCAGAAAGTAAATATTCAACAACGCTCTCTTTATACTCTTCTTCAACGTCATACGTTTTAAATGGTATTTGTAGGTGTCCCGCGACCCGCATCGCGTCCAGTCTGTCTTGCGCTCCGGTGCATGGCAAAAAATCAGGCTCCCACACCTTCAAAAAGACCCCTGTAACGTCGTGCCCCGCCTTTTTAAGAAGGTAGGCAGACACCGCCGAGTCAACGCCTCCTGATAGTCCGACGAATATCTTCATTTATTTTTTGTAACCCCCGAGACCTTTGCCCGTCTTAAGCACCGCTAGAATTTTTCCACAAGAACATTTATATCTTGCTCCAAGTATATCTTCTCGTATTCGTTGATCTGGGGTGCAAATATGTTCACGTTCTTGTCTCATATAAATTGAACATTACCGTAAAAACCGTCGATTTGCTACATGCTCATCGAAAGTTCTCGCGTAGTGCATCCTCCCATCAGCACCGGTAAGGTAGTAGTAGTATTTAGTTTCAATAGGGTTTACAGCTGCTTTAATCGAGTCTATGCCGGGGTTAGCAATCGGCCCCGGGGGCAATCCAGGGTTCTTGTATGTGTTGTATGGAGAGTCAACCTCAAGGTCATCAAATGTCGGATTAAATGTCTCTCGTTCAAAGATGTATCCGAAGACGGCATCCACCTGAAGCAATATACCTTCCCGCTCTCTCTTCCATAGTATGCCTGCAACAATTTGCTTTGTTTCATATCGGCGAGCCTCTCTCTCGAGTATTGACGCCATGGTAACTACCTCTTCCATACTTCTTCCAAAAGCGTTTATTTCTTCTTCTATAGAAGCTACCTTTTCATCAAACGCCTCTCTCATAACAGATACAATTCTTTCTGGCTTTACGTTTGGTGAAAATAAATAAGTATCAGGAAACAGAAACCCTTCATATAAGAGTGCTTCTTCTAAAAATCTTTCTGTATCAAAATGAGGCAGTGTGCTTTCTAAGGTGGTCGCCATCTGGCGAACAGTCAGACCTTCAGGAAAGGTAACGCGAACCAGTGGCGACCCGGTATTTCCAGAGAGTACGCGCGATGTAACGCCAAAAATAGAGAGAGGTCTTTCAAACTCGTATATCCCAGAGCGCACCCCCGCATCGTCTCCATACAGCAGTATCAAAAAAGAGAAAAATTCTCCAGACAAGATAACCTTTTGCTGTTGCAAAATAATACCCGCCTCACGAATTGATACCCCCTCAGGGATATCAATCAATTGTCCAACAGGAAAGGCGCGTGGTGGCTTTATCGCACTTGCGTAAAAGACGAGTGCTACAAACAGCGCACCCAAAAACCCTACTGTTATATATTTTTTATAAGTAAAAAAGAGTTCTTTCATAAAAATGACTCTCAAGAAATCGGCATATGCGGTACGTTTTCCGGCGGTTCAAGCTTATTTTTGTTAGCGAGTGGACTGGTTCTTACAATATGAGGAATATGAAATATAGTAGCAAACTCAGCGGTATTTAAAACAAAAGAATCTCCATAGTACGGAGGGGCAAAAAATGCCCGACGTTTATAGAGATCAAATAAATAAGAAGACTCTAAAGGGGGTACGGCTGAAAAGATGTCAGAGAGGGGCCACGAAATAGCTTCGCGAGGATTTTTAGGAACCAACACATTTAAATTTGGATCCGAAAATTCATCAAAAAGTGTATTGAGGGACTCTGCGCGCACATCGTCAAATTGACTGCGCGGTGCAAAGTACACTGCACGAACACCAACATCAAAGGCGGGTTTAGTGAGCGCCTCTTCAATTGCTTCAACTACTCTCTTTTTTGTATCAGGGAGCGAACGAACGTCACCTTGCGAGCCAATAATATTTCCTATCTCCCCTTCTGCGTCTCCATGTAGCGTATCCTCTGGTGCCTTCCAAAACTTTTCTCTATCACGTTGGTGTGGTCGCACAATGTATGAAATGCAAAAATACTCTTGATTCTTGAGCGATGCGAGACTTTCAACAAGATTTAAAAAAGGATCTTCTGCTTTCTTTACCGACTCGTATGCTTCGTATGTCTTTAGTGGATACGGATCGGGTTTTCCCAAGGTATATTCAGACACTGCAAGCTTCATAGAGAGCGAATCAAAAGCAACCTGTCGGATGTAATCATTCGTCTGATCGATGTCTATATCGCGATACTCAGAACGAATGCGAGACTCAATGGTGGCTCGGTGACTGGTGGGAACTCGCATAAAAAACCGTACCTCTCCATTGTGTGCCATCAATTCAAACGACCACGGCATTCTCATTTTTCCTATAAAGAAAGACTCTTTCCAAGAAACGTGAGACCTATGGTACAGAGAGTAAAAAACGAGCTCCATCGCGCGCGCTGTTTTTGGCGTTTCTAATCCCGGTTTTAATTCAAGCACCGTATAGGGAATATTTGAAACGTACTGAGATCGAACGTAGACCAGCCACAGCGGAATTAAAATAGCCGTAAGGAGTATCGGCAACCACAGTGGCGAAAGAAAGAAGATACCACCAAAAATAAAAGCTACAACACCTGGCGCAAGCCAAATACCAATCGGAATAACCAGTAGTAAAGAAAGCGTTATAAAACGCAGAACAATTCGCATACAAGTAAAATAATACACCATCTTTATCCTCGTGTACCCTTATATACAAAGTCCCCCTCAGAGTTTTCTCTGAGGGGGACGAAAACACCGTGTGCTACTTTGTGTTTTGCAGAGAGTACTTCCCGTCTTTCGTCTTTGTAAACTTAGGATTCTGAAGATTTACCACGATGGTGTTATCTTTCACCCAACGTTGTTTTCGAACTTCTTCCATTATCTCATTTTTTGTCAGAGGACCTTTTTCGTTCAAAATCTGAGTGATCACATTGATGACCGGTCCAGGTTCATACCCCCACTCAGAGAGCGCATACATACCGCGACCAACAAGAACAAATCGTTTATCTTTTATAAGTTCGTTATGAGTTGTTGCTTCGTGAGCCTTCTTTCCAAACAGTTGCTTAATGGTTTGTGCAACTTCTCTAAAGTGCATCGGAGAGCCATGACGTTTCAGTGCGAGGTAGGCGTAATCACGAATGTTTTTTACCTTAATTCCAGGAGCTGACTCGCGACCCCACTCACCCAATGGGTTTTTAATGAGGCACTGCGAAAGCTCTAACCAGCGCAAAATGGTACTTCGGTTTCGATGCTTCGCATTGGCGCGAACCAAACACGACTCTACGTGCTTAACAAGTTCGTCTTCAGAAAGCACATCAGAGGGACGTACCTTACCGTGCACTTCTTTGAGCGCATCTTCAACAACTTTTGCGACATCGCTGTCCACGTGCCATCGGACGGCAAAGTGATCATCTTCTTTCGTTCTCTGAAACGCCCTACCAACGACAAGTAAAAAGTAGAGGTGGTTACGGGTCTCAACATCTGGTGCCAGTGTATTTAATATTGCCTTCTCCGATAAAATTGCCCCTAAATTGTGGATAGCCTCTTCAAGTGCGCTAAAAGACTCGTTTTCTTTAATGAGGGCTTCGGATTCTTGGATCAGCTTAATAGCGTGATTTTCAATTTGGCGCACCCGTTCACGGGTAATACCGTAGCGTTTTCCGATAGCATCAAGCGTTTCTGATTTTTTTCCCGGAGCAAGACCATAGCGAGAGACAACAACATCTCGAGACCTCTCAGGAAGCGATCCTACAAGTCTCTTTGTTACTGCGTTTGGTTTAAAAGGTAATGGTGTCTTGGGCATGTTTGGTTTTTATGGTCTTATATATACTATTCTTATATCATAATAATGATTTTATGTAAAGTAGCCCCCTTTTCTTATCCACAGAAAGGTGGTCTAGTGATAATTGATATTATAACACAAAACTTATTATTTTTCCGGCGCGGTATATTACCTTTTTAGGCAGTGTCTCCAAGTACTTTTTAAGCTTTTCGTTATTAGAAACTATCGTTATAACTTCGTCTTCAGGTGCCGTGGGGCTGACTAAAACCGTACCGCGAGTCTTTCCATCTATTTGAACAGCAATTTCAACCTCATCCAAGACGACTTTAGACTCATCGTGCTTTGGCCACTCTTCCAAATGCACTGACTGCGTATAAGAAAGATTCTCCCATAGCTCTTCAGCTATGTGGGGGGTAAACGGAGCCAAGATTTTCACAAACGCTTCAAATTGCTCGCGTCCGATAGTTCCCTCTTTTTCTACCGCGTTCAAAAAAATCATCATTTGCGACATTGCCGTATTAAATTTAAACGATTCAATATCATCGCCAACCTTTTTAAGGGTCTGATGGAGGATCGTCTCAAGTGCCTCAACCGGGGCGTCAGTAACCAATGTTTGCATTCGCCACACCTTTTCAATAAACCTACGGGTTCCGACTAACCCGTTTGTAGACCACGCGATAGCATTTTCAAAAGGGCCCATAAACATCTCATAAGCACGGAGAGAGTCTGCCCCCACATTCTCTACAATATCGTCAGGGTTGATAACATTCCCCCACCGCTTACTCATTTTCCGCCCATCTTCCGCCTCTATCAGTCCAACAGAGTGCAGTTCAGTAAAGGGTTCCGCTGAAGAAACTACGTTAATGTCGTACAAAAACTTGTGCCAAAAGCGTGCGTATATGAGGTGACGCGTCGCATGCTCTGCTCCGCCAACATACACGTCAACCGGATTCCAATACTTCTCTCTCTTAGGATCAAAAATCTTTTCGTTATTATGTGGGTCGACGTAACGCAAATAGTACCAACACGACCCTGCCCACTGAGGCATAGTGTTCGTCTCTCGCTTTCCACCTCCTCCGCAGTGAGGGCATGTGACGTTGACCCACTCGGCAATACCCGCAAGCGGAGACTCTCCTGTCCCTGTCGGTTCGTAGTGTTCAACCTCAGGTAGGCGCACAGGCAAATCTTTCTCTGGTACCGGGACCGCGCCACACGTATCGCAGTGAATAATAGGAATTGGCTCTCCCCAGTATCGCTGACGCGAAAAGACCCAGTCCTGAAGGCGGTACGTGTTTGTTATTTTTCCACTAACAAATGCAGTGATTTTCTTTTTTGCGTCTGAACTTTCTAGCAAGCTAAACGTGTCCGAATTAATAGTCTTTCCATTTCCAAGGTATGGTCCGTGTTTTTCAATGTGTTTCTGCGCAAATGCTTCAATTTTTTCTTGACTTTCAATAAACAAATCAAAATCCACAAATCCATCAGGAAGAATAACGGGCTTCACTGGTAGATTGAATTTTTTCGCAAACGCAAAATCTCTCTCATCGTGCGCGGGCACCGCCATAATAGCCCCCGTGCCATAGTGTGCCAAAACGTAGTCGGCAATATATATTGGAATCTCTTCTTGTGTTGCTGGATGCACTGCTAACACTCCCTCAAGAAGCACTCCCGTCTTTTCTTTTCCTTCTGCAACTCTCTCTATTTCACTTTTACTTTTTGCCTGCTCTCTGTACGTGTTAACCTCTTTTTGATTTTGTATACTTTCTCGTAATGTATCTAAAAGGGTATGCTCTGGAGAAAGCACGAGGTACGTCGCCCCGTAGAGAGTGTCGGGCCGGGTCGTAAACACCTTAATTGCTTGTTCTTGATCCTTGATTTTAAATTCTATTTCAGCCCCTTCGCTCTTACCAATCCAGTGACGTTGCATCTCTTTTATATGCTCTGGCCACTTATCGAGTGTTTCAAGATCATCAAGCAACCTATCTGCGTACTCTCTAATTTTTAAAACCCACTGCCTCATTGCTTTTTGTTCCACTGCACTTCCACAGCGTTCGCACACACCGCCCTCAAGGTCTTCATTCGCAAGTCCTGTCTGACACGAAGGGCACCAGTTAATTGGCTCAAACGACTGATACGCAAGCCCCTTTTCAAAAAGTTTAAGAAATATCCACTGTGTCCATTTATAGTATTCTGGATCCGTTGTATTTATCTCTCGAGACCAATCATAATTAAAACCTATTTTTGAAAGCTGTGATTTATATCGGGCAATATTCTTTTCAACCGCAATTCGGGGATGCGTTTTTGTTTTTATAGCGTAGTTTTCAGCTGGAAGTCCAAACGCATCCCATCCCATCGGATGAAGCACTGCATACCCTTTCATCCGTTGAAAACGAGAGTACACGTCGGTTGCAATGTACCCCTTTGGGTGTCCCACATGGAGCCCTTCCCCTGAAGGGTACGGAAACATATCCAAAACATACTTTTTCTTCTGCCCAACCTCTCCCTCTGTTTTGTAGAGATTGTCAGTAGCCCAACGGTCTTGCCACTTCTTTTCTATTTCTTTGTGATCGTAGGGTTTCATTCTCATTACTATACTAGAAACCTAGTATAGTACGAAATATGTAACCAATGCATTACTTACCCCGAGAGATGTACTTTTTGTTAATAAATAACGTCAGGTACCCAACCCCAATCACAAAAAACCCACTGACAATGAGAACGAGTGGCCACCCAAAAGAGTCTGCAAAGTAGCGACTGGTTATATGAACTATGTGAGCGATCAAAAAGATACCCGAAAAGACAAGCATAGATCTGCTTTGTAAAAAGACACTGCCGTAGAAACCTGCAAACAAAACCACGATATACAGTAAGTCAAAAATACCGCCCAAAAAGAATCCTGCGAGTAAAATACCGAGTGATCCAAATAGGTATAAAATTCCTCGGACTGACCGTCTCTCTTTTTTAAGGTACGCCTCTATGTTATTTTTGTTTGTTGATATGCTGTATCCGATCAACAGATACGCGACTCCAAGTACAATAACCGACCAGTTGGTGACAGAAGAGAAGATATGAGACTCTAATGCTCCAAAGATAATTGAAAAGTATGCCGAAGACGCGTACGCAACCGCGAGCAGAATCAAAATGCTTTTTTTACAAAGTACGTACGTTACCAAAAACAAAACAAACAAGAGCGCTCCGATTATAAAGTTTACCTCCCACCCAAAACGAATTGACAACTCAGTCAAAAGTACAAATATACCCGCCGGAGCTAACCCGGCAGAAAAAGTAAAGAATACTTGAGAGAGTATGTTGTGGGGGCCCTTAGAAAATAGAAATCCGGCGATATACAGGGCTACAGACGTACCGAGGGTAATAATGAGTCGTCCAAGAAAGTTAATGTCCTCCCAAAACTGCCCGACGAGAGTAAAAATGCCCACAATCGCTATAATGGCTCCGATCGTATAAAAAATCGCCGGAATCTTCTTTGATAGACTGCTTTGCTCTTCTTGTGGTTCCTCAATGTGCGTATCAGCCCCAGCGTCTGGTTGTATACCCATAGAAGGCTGTAGTGCGTACAGGTCCTCTTTGGTAATGGTGCCGTTTTGCAATTCTTGTTGAATTAAATTAAGTATTTCTCTTTTTTCCATAGTACTGTTTACTGCACCCACCCGACTACTTGAATGTCGCTATTATAGCGCGTTATTGCACTGATTCCCTCTAATCGTTTTTTGCCTTTTTGATTTCCTATAAAGTATCCTTCGGTACCGCCACCCCCACCAAAGATGCCAAAACTGTAGTTACCATATTCAAATGTTACCGTATATCCATCCGGAGAGGATGGCCCGGCAACAAAGGCAGTGTCCGCGACATCAGCTAACGAAATCTTTTTCACTGTATCGGCCTCAACCGAGTAGTAGTATAGGGGTGGATTTGCTTGCATTGTTGCTCCCTGTCTGCATTTCACTGTGTTTGGCACCGAAGAGAGACGTCCGTCGACAATGGCAAACTCATTTTCAAAACACACTCCGTAATACCCGTCGTTATTTACAGAAAATACAAAGTCATGCTGTGGTTTTACCAATAGTGACGGGAGCAGTGAAGAGATAATAACAATCAGTACAAACACCAATGGTACGGCAATACCAATCATCAGTGAAAATGTCTCTTTTTTCATACCTTCTACAGTATATCGCAAAAAATTAAATTCTAAACTCAATGATATCACCGTCTTGTACAACGTACTCCTTGCCTTCTGTGCGCACCCACCCCCCCTCTCTTGCTTGAGCGTACGACCCTGCCTCAACCAATTGATCGTATGCGACAACCTCTGCTCGAATAAACTTCTCTTTAAAGTCTGTATGAATTGCCTGTCCGGCAACGGGGGCGGTTGAACCTATCTCTACAGTCCACGCCCTTGTTTCGTCCGGTCCGGTTGTAAAATAAGACATAAGTCCAAGGAGCGTGTACGATGCACGTATAAGGGTGTCAATCCCATCATTAAAAACCCCAAACTCTCGTCGAAGTGACTCCTTTTCATCTTGTGCAACATCTTTCAACTCGCCTTCTATTGCCGCGTCTACCGTTACGTAGGTAGCTCCGAGAGCATCCAAAAACGAAGTGAGTTGCCCCCAACGTTCATCATTCATCTCGTCGATATTATGACCGCCTGCTTTTTTATTTAAAATGTACATAATTGGCTTCATTGAAATCAATTGGAGAAGCTTAACCTGTTCAAGTTCTTTCTCATCAAGCGATGTTGTCTGCGCCAAGCGCCCCGCCTCAAGACTCTCCATTACTTTCTTCAGTGCGCTCTCGGCTATCAGTGCCTCTTTGTCGCCACGCTTCACATCACGAGACAGGCTCTCTAGTCGCTTTGAAACCGTCTGCATATCAGAGAGTATCAACTCTAAATTGATAATTTCTATATCGCGTACCGGATCAACGGCTCCCTCAACGTGAGAGATATCGGCGTCGTCAAAAATACGTATTACCTCAGCGATAGCATCTGTTTCGCGAATGTGTTGTAAAAATTTGTTTCCAAGCCCTTGACCTTCAGACGCTCCCTTTACCAACCCTGCGATATCAACAAATTCAATAACAGCAGGAATGGTTTTTTCTGATTTTGAAAACTCAGTTAATACCTTGAGTCGCGAATCAGGTACGGGGACAATGCCCACCGAAGGGTCAATGGTGCAAAAGGGATAATTTTCCGCCGGCACGCTTTTTTTAGTAAGCGCGTTAAATAAGGTTGATTTTCCTACGTTTGGCAAACCGACTATACCGACTGAAATATTCATAATGTGAAGCAGTATACCTGCTTTTCACTCTAAACTCTATCATCGAGCAGACTTTCCCATTTTTTTCATCTTCTTAATCCAATGCGTACACTTCTCTTTCGTAGATCGTTCAACGAAAGAAAAAATCGTAATGCGAACAGGGTCTATACCTGCAAAGCCAAGCGTTCCTCTGGCAAGTTCGTTGGTAAAGTCACCAAATAAAAATCTACCGATCAAACCCGAAGACGCCGCGGTAATAACAATACGCGCTGACTTTCCTCGTAACAGTTTGTCCCAACCCATTTTGTTTTTATGAAAACGAAATGCAAATCCCGGAAGCCACGCTCTATCAAAGAGTCCTTTCAGTAAAGCGGGCATCGTACACCACCAGTTAGGGTACACAATAACAATGTGATCTGCCCACGCTACATTTTTCTGAAATGTTTTTAAGTCTGGCTCTAATTCTTGAATCACCTTGTACCCCCTGTGGAGTATGGGGTCAAACTGCATATCACCAACATTCATCCTTCGTACCTCATACCCCGATTCAAGCGCCTCGGATTCATACGCGTCAACGAGCGCGCCACCGAGGGTTTCTTTGTCCGGGTTTCCTAAAAGTATAAAGATCTTTTTATGAGCCATAGTTTAAGAGAGGCAGGTCTTTTTGATTACTGTCCTTGCTGAAAGAGCTGTTGCAGTTTTGCTTGATTTGCCATCGCAACTGCTTGCGCCGCCGCTACCTTATCTTCTCCTTTCTTTACGCGCTCATCAATTTGCTTTGATATATCAGTAAAAAAGTCTGGGTTTTTCTCAACCATTGCTAATACTTTTTCTTGCATTTCTTTTGGCATGCCTTTCAACTGTTTTTGCATTGCCATTTTTAACATCATTTTTTTGAACATACCGTTTATCGTAACAGAAAATGTTTTTTTGTACATTCTGTGCACATCGTACCTACCTATCAAAATCATACTTGTATGAAATGTATGATTTATGTATACTCCCTTTCGTATGTCAAAAAACTGCATAGCTTCAGAAAAAGAGTTCTACGGTACCGCAACAGTCGGAGAGCGCGGACAAATCGTCATACCTCTCAGTGCCCGAAAAGCACTGAACATTGAAAAAGGTGAAAAAATCCTCATTTTTGGTATGGGCACTATGTTAACCTGCGTTAAGTTTACCGATATGGAAAAATTTGCATCTCACCTCTCATCAAAAGTTGACTCAATAAAAACCTTACTAAAGAAAACAAAATAATTGTATGTTTACCCGCGTTAAAAACTCTCTGTTTGCTTTGTATACTCGTGCTCGATCTCTCCTTTCAAAACTGAGCACAAAACAAAAAATAATTGCCGGAACTGCCGTGGTAATTGTTTTGATTATCGCAGTAACGTTTTTAACAGGCTCAAAACCGTCTGAAGGCAACGACTTAACGGCTGTGCGTTCGGTCTCGCTACTAAAGATAGACGAATACGCGAGCAACCTCCCACCTCTCTCCCTCATAGGAACTGTGCGCTCACAGAGCGAAGCATCAATAACAGCAGAGACACAGGGGGTGGTATCGCGTGTGTACTACTCTCTCGGAGACTTTGTATCTGCCGGATCAATTGTTGCCGAACTTGAAAACGCTTCTCAACGAGCAGGGTTACTCCAAGCGCAAGCAGCGCGCGATGTTGCCCTTGCTAATTTGGATAAAATAAAACGCGGTACACGAGATGAGCAACTTTCTGTCTTGATTATAACGAGAGACAACGCGCAATCAGCCCTCCGTACCGCCGAACTGTCTGCCGAAAACGCTATACGAAGTTCGTACGCTACGCTTGCCGATGCCATTCAACGACACATTGACGCCACCATCTCAAATCCAAACTCAAACCAACCATCGTTCATTCCACAAACGTCAAACACACAACTGGAAATCGACGTCGAGTCAATGCGCCCTCTCATACAAATCATTCTCAACAGACACTCTTCTGTCGAAGAGAGTGGCGTTTTCCCTGCCTTAGACACAGAGCTCTCACGCCTCGCGCAAGAATTGGCATCCGCAAGAGACTTTGTAACCAACGTTATCTCTGCGCTTAATTCAGCGATACCAACCTCTTCTGTTTCCGAAACGCAAATTGCCGCGTGGAGAGCAGATGCAAACACTGCACTCTCAAGCATCAACACCTCTCGTTCAACAATCCTGACCACCATAGACACACTCGCCTCTCGTCGCTCATCACTCGAAATCGCAGAAAAGAATCTCGAGCAGGGGCAAACAGGTGGACAACTTGAAGACATTCAGGCCGCAGAAGCATCGCTTCGACAGGCAGAAGCAAGTGTACTGTCAGCGCAAGCTTCTTTTCAAAAAACGCTCCTCCGCGCACCTATTTCAGGGACACTTGAAACTATGGATCTTGAACGAGGTCAATTCGTCCCCGCACTCTCTAGCATTGCCCGCATTGCTAACATTAACGCGCTTGAAATTATTGCCTTTGCTTCTCAAAACGACCTACCGTACCTTCAAATCGGAGCCGAAGTGACAATAAACAGTGGTGTCAGTGGTGTCGTAACGCGCGTAGCACCGTCTTTAGATCCATCAACAAAACGTATTGAGGTTCGCATTGGCGTACAGGAAGAAGTACCATTAACAAACGGGCAATCAACCGAAATAGCGATTGCGCGTACAACAACCAACGAAAGTATTGACATACGCGTACCACTCTCAGCAATAAAAGTTACCGCCGACTCATCTTTTGTATTTTCATTGAACGACGACAGTACGCTCCACGCACACCCCGTTACCATCGAATCAATTCTTGGAAACGATGTTGTCATTACTGGCGTTAGCCCAACGCTCACCATCATCAAGGACGCTCGAGGTCTCAAGGACGGCGAAAAAGTAAGAGTGCAATAGTATGTTATTTCTTTGGAATTTTTTACTGGAGAAACGTCGCTTCGCTGCGATAGTACTTATTGCAATTATTCTCTTTGGTCTAGGGTCTCTATTTTCTATCAAAAAAGAGTCTAGTCCTGAAGTAACTATTCCTATCGGCATTGTCTCAACAGGCTTTCCTGGCGCATCAGCAGAAGAGGTTGAAACACTCGTCACCAACAAACTGGAGCGGAGAATCTCTTCGAATGTTGATAACATTAACAAGCTCTCTTCATCTTCCAGCGAAGGGTTTTCTGTTATTACTGTCGAGTTTTCTGCAAATGCCGACTTGGACAAATCACTTCGTCAGCTTCGAGACGAAGTTGACATAGTCCGCACCGAACTTCCCGAAGAGGCAAACGACCCTTCCGTATCAGAGGTAGATTTTGTAAATCAGCCCATCGTCACTATCGTCATAAGCGGAGACGTTCCTTCAGAAGAATTAATCGCTCTTGCAAAACCGATACAAGAAGAAATAGAGAGAGTCTCTGGTGTTGGAAATGTTTCTATCGGCGGTTTTCGTGAACGAGAGGTGGCTGTAGTGGTAAACCAAGAGGCGCTCTCTTCATACAACCTATCTTTAAATGACATTGCGAGCGGTATTCGAGCCCAGAACGCTTCCCTTCCCGCAGGATCCATTACCGTAGACGAGATCTCATATTCACTCCGTATTGAAGGAGACTTTAGCGAAAACGAATCTTTTGGCGATATTCCCATCGTAACAACAAACGGCGTTGTCTACTTACGCGACCTCGGAGCTGTTATTGACGGCCTTGAAAAAACAGACTCAATTTCTCGGGCATCCCTCAACGGCAACCCCTCTCTTCCAGCGCTCTCTTTCTCAGTCTTCAAAAGAAGCGGAGCCGATGTAACAGAGGTATCTTCAGCTGTACGAAACCGTGTTGAAAGCCTAAAAAACGAACCGCTCCTTAACGGACTTGAAGCAATTGTGCTGTACGACCTAGGAGAGCAGATTGAAGACGATCTCAATACACTCGGAACCAGCGGACTAATGACTGTGCTGTTGGTGGCAATCGTACTGTTTATAACACTCGGTTGGCGCGAGGCACTGCTTGCGTCGGTTGCAATACCTCTTTCCTTCTTTGCCGGTTTTATCGGGCTTGAAAACTCTGGCAACACACTTAACTTTATTTCTCTCTTTGCCTTAATTTTGGCAGTGGGAATTTTGGTTGACTCTGCAATTGTCATTGTTGAAGGGATTCATAACAACCTTAAAAAACATCCTGATGGCGATAAAATTGAAGCGGCAAAAAAAGCGCTCGTAGAGTACCACTGGCCAATCAGCTCGGGGACTATGACAACCATTGCTGTCTTTGCCCCCCTCTTTCTTGTGTCCGGGATTGTTGGAGAGTTTATCTCATCAATTCCCTTTACCATTATTTTTATTCTGATCGCCTCCCTCTTTGTTGCGCTTGGGGTTCTCCCGATGCTGGCAGTGTCATTTTTGCGACGTCGAACAACATCTGCGCTTGAGTTAAAACAAGAAGCCCTCACGCACACACTTCAAGTGTGGTATCGCAACATTTTAGAGTCGTTGTTGGGTAACAAAAAGAAAGAGAATCGATTCTTTGCTCTCATTCTTTTACTATTTGTGATCACACTCTCCTTCCCGTTTGTTGGTATCGTAAAAGTTATCTTTTTTGCCAACGATGACTCAGAGTACATCTTTATAGACGCAGAACTACCCCAAGGCTCCATATTAGAGAACACAGACCTTGAAATGCGTCGTATAGAAGAAACGCTCTACGCAAACAAAGATATTGAGTCATTTGTAACCACCGCGGGAGGAGCAAGTCCCTTTAGCTCAGGAGCATCAGGTCAGAAGTTCGGAAATATACAAATCACCCTTAAAGACACTCGAGTTAAAAAAAGTATAGATATTGTTGAAGACCTCCGTCAACAGTTTGCAGAAATAGGAAAGGCAAAAATTACACTGTTTCAAGAAGGGGGTGGTCCACCTGTTGGAGACCCAGTGCTCATTACGGTACAGGGAGACAACTTGAGCGAAATTACCCTTGTTGCAGAAGACGTACTTTCAGTACTTGAATCAATTGAAGGAACGGCGAACGTCTCAACAACGGCACGCGAATCTGCGCCTGAAGTTGTGTTTACCATCAAACGAGCAGAAGCTGCAGAGGTTGGAATGACTCCCTCTATGATCGCGAGCGCCGTGCGTACGGCAATCTCTGGTGTTACGGCAACCAAGGTGGTCGGTACTGACGCTGATATAGACGTTGTGGTAAAAGCCGGTCTAAATAGTTCGTTTACCGATCAGCACGACACAAATAAAATTAGTATTGATGAGATCCGCAACTTTAGCCTTCTCTCTCCTCAAGGACCAATACTTCTTGCCTCTGTCGTTGATGTTTCAATACGAGAAGGAAAGACAACTATACGGCACGAAGACGAGAGCAGAATAATGACTGTTTCTGCCGGAATCACAAAAGACGGTAACGTATTTGATATTCAAAAAGCGTTCGAGCTTAAACGTGACGAGATTGCAATCCCCGATGGCGTTACCGTAACGTTTGGTGGAGAAAATGACGAAACGAATCAATCATTTGCCGATATGGGAACGTCGCTTCTCATTGGTTTGGTTGCTATGTTTACCATTCTTATCTTGCAGTTCAATTCGTACCGTCTGGCGCTCTACGTTATTTCTATTGTTCCATTTTCACTCATTGGTATTATGGCAGGGCTCGCACTTACCGGCAAAGACCTTTCGTTCTCTTCGGTTATGGGATTCATTGCACTTACCGGAATTGTGGTTAATAACTCAATCATCCTCATAGACGTAATAAATAGGTACAGAAAAGACGGTATGTCCGTTCGCGAAGCGGTTATTGAAGGTTCAGTGAGCCGTATTAGGCCAATACTTCTTACCACGATTACGACCGTTATCGGCGTTATACCTCTTATATTTACCTCTGCACTCTGGAGTCCTCTTGCCTACGCGATTATGTTTGGACTCGCCTTCTCAATAGTAATTACCCTCCTCCTTATTCCCGTTGTGTACAGTAGGTGGCCGGGAAAGATTTAATCTACCGGAAAACAGTCTGCACAGTAGTGCATATCTTCTCCTGTCAAAAAAGATACTCTTTTCAGAGACGCTTGTTTTGAGCAAGTGACACAGTAAAAGACTTCAAAGTCTTTCTGTTTAAGAACGTCTGGGTGGGTTGGTATAGTTTGTTTTACTACTTCAGGTTTTGGTATAAAATTTTCCTCCCTCTCTTCTTCTTGTGAGGCAATGCCGAGAGCGCTTTCGCTTACATCCATTCTCTGCGCACACACATTACCGGTAACGGTTTCTTTTTGTACTCCTTTCTGTCGAGATTTAATGCGATATGCTTTTAGCATTTCACGAGTTTTTTCTTGCTCCCTGAGAGGAAGGTCGCTATGAATAAAATCCTCTTGTGTCCCTATTAGCCACGTCATATATTACAAAATTACTGTTGCTTGATTATTACTCACCTCTAGCACTCCGCTTTCAACATCAAATACTTTTTCTCCCTCAGCGCTACGCACGGTAACCTTTCCCGCGCTCAAAGTTGATACGAACGGTTCGTGGTGTGGCAGAATGGTTGCAACACCCTCAGACAGAGGCAGTGTGAGCGACTCCGCCTCTCCAGAAAAGAGGTTTTCGTGAGCGCGTGCAATGGTAACCTTCATACAATAATCTATTTTACTTGACCAATTGTTCCCTTCATATAGAACTCTTGCTCGCTCTTGTGGTCGTGCTTACCGTCAATAATCTCTCTAAATCCTCGCACTGTCTCTTCGAGCGGTACATACTCACCTTTAATTGAGGTAAACTGCTCGGCAACGTGCGTTGGTTGTGAAAGGAATTTTTCAACCTTTCGTGCGCGGTACACAGTTTGCTTGTCCTCTTCTGAAAGCTCTTCAATACCAAGAATGGCGATAATGTCTTGGAGGTCTTTGTAGCGTTGCAATATCTGCTTTACCTCTTTCGCGACATTGTAATGCTCTTCGCCAACAATGTCAGCGTCCAGAGCGGTTGAAGAAGAGTCGAGTGGGTCAATAGCAGGGTAGATACCCAGAGACGCCAACTGACGCGAAAGCGTAATAGTTGAGTCCAAGTGAGAGAATGTGGTTGCCGGAGCCGGGTCAGTGAGGTCGTCGGCCGGCACATAGATCGCCTGCACAGAGGTAATAGATCCTTTTGTCGTTGAGGTAATGCGCTCTTGGAGTGCTCCCATTTCTTCTGCCAGTGTTGGTTGGTACCCTACCGCTGATGGAACTCGCCCCAAAAGAGAAGACACTTCAGAGCCTGCCTGCACAAACCGGAATACGTTGTCCATAAAAAACAGAACGTCTTTACCCATCTCGTCTCTAAAGTATTCGGCCATGGTAAGTCCCGAGAGAGCAACGCGAGCCCGAGAACCGGGAACTTCGTTCATTTGCCCAAACACCAACGCTGTTTTATCAAGCACGCCAGAGTCTGCCATTTCGTGGTACAGGTCGTTTCCTTCACGTACGCGCTCTCCCACACCGGCAAACACTGAGTAGCCACCGTGCTGTGTCGCCACGTTATGAATGAGCTCTTGCATTAGTACGGTCTTTCCCACACCGGCTCCACCAAACAAACCAACCTTACCTCCTTTGATAAACGGTGCGAGGAGGTCAATTGCTTTCAATCCCGTTTCAAAAACCTCTGCCTTTGTTCTCTGTTCAACAAATTTTGGAGCATCGCGGTGAATTGGAGAGACCGGTGTATCTTTCAACTCTCCCTTTCCGTCAATTGTGTCTCCGAGTACATTAAAAAGCCTCCCCAGTCCCTTTTCTCCAACGGGAACAGAGATGGGAGCTCCTGTGTCGGTAACGCTCATTCCCCGAGTAAGTCCACTCGTGTCAGACATCGCGATAGCGCGAATACGGTTTACTCCAAGGTGTTGAGCAACCTCAAACACTACCTTTCGGCCGTCTTTTTCCCACAAAAGCGCGTTGCGAATTGCAGGAAGTTTTTCTTCAAAGCGGACATCAACGACAGGTCCGATTATTTGTGTAATTGTTCCGTTCATATGATTCAAGGTTAGATTACAGGTTAATGGTGGTAAATTCAAATTATTAATCGACGGCCATGGCCTCGATACCTCCAACAATTTCTGACACTTCTCTGGTAATAACCGCCTGCCGAGCCTTGTTAAAGGTTCTCGTGAGCGATTTTGAAAGGTCTCGAGACTTGTCTGATGCGTTCTTCATAGCAACCATCCGTGCAGAATGCTCTGACGCCTTCGACTCTAACAGTGCGTGCAAAACAATAACAGACACTAACTTTGGAATGAGTGTCTTAAGCACACCTTCAGGGCTTGGCTCAACGGTATAGAACGCCGGTGGCGTATAGTGCTCTCTTTCCGTCAGAAATGTATCTTCTGACACAAACGTCTTAACCATTGCCTGAAACGAATCCATAGACAGAGGCAGTACCTGGTGCGAGACCGCCTTCTGTTCAAAGGTTGAGCGAAATGTCGTATACACAACATCAACCCGATCAAAGGCACCGAGCATAAACCCTTCAACGAGCGACTCAGAAATGTGCGAGTAGTCTTCAATAGAGACTTCGTCTGAAACGTTATCAAAACGTTGATGAAGAGTGTACCCTTCTCGCTCAAAGTACTCTCCTGCCTTTTTACCAAATGCGTACACTTGAATGTCCTCCTTGGGTAAAGCATAGTTTTTTGCAACCTTGCTTGCCTCTTTTAACACTGCGCCATTCAGTGCTCCGCAAAGCCCCTTGTCGCTTGTTACCACCACCAACGCCGCCTTTGAGACCTCTCGCGACTGTGTGAGTGGGTGCGACACCTTCTTCAGAGAAGGGCTCAGTCTTTCAAGAATAGAGAGCGCCGAGGATACATAGGGACGTCCACTCAATGCCCGTATTTGGCTCTTACGCATCTTTACCGCCGAGACAGCCTCCATCGCCTTCGTTACCTTACGAGTTCGGTTAACTGATTTTATTTTTACTTTTATATCTTTCAGTGACATATGGAGGTCTGTAAGGCTACGATTTCATAGAAGACACGAACGCTTCAAGGGCTGTCTTAAGTACCGCTTCGTTCTCTTCAGTGATTTTCTTTTCAGTTCTAATGGATTCAAAAATCGCCTTATGTTCGCGGTCAAAGAATCCTTGCAGTTTCTCTTCAAGGGTTGAAATCTCTTCCGGTGGAAACTCGTCCAAGAACCCGTTAATTGCGGCGTAGATAGAGACCACCTGCCGCTCAAATGGAATGGGGGCATTCTTGTCTTGATTCAATACACCGGTCAAACGCTTTCCTGTATCAATCCGTTTTGCAGTTTCAGCATCGAGGTCTGAGGCAAACTGCATAAACGCCTCTAGTTCTCTAAACTGTGCGAGGTCAAGCTTAATTCTTCCGGCAACTTGCTTCATTGCTTTTGTTTGTGCCGCAGATCCCACACGAGACACAGAGCTTCCAACGTTAATTGCCGGACGAGTCCCTTTGTTAAAGAGATCTGCTTCCAAAAACATTTGCCCGTCAGTAATTGAAATGACGTTTGTAGGAATGTACGCCGAAATGTCTCCTTCTTGCGTTTCGATAATCGGAAGTGCTGTCATTGAACCACCTCCCTTTTCAGGAGACAATTTCGCAGCTCGCTCCAACAGACGAGAGTGGAGGTAAAAAATATCTCCAGGGTACGCCTCTCGTCCGGGAGGACGACGAAGCAAGAGCGAGAGCTGTCGGTACGCGACAGCCTGTTTTGAAAGGTCGTCGTAAATAACCAAAACGTCTCTGCCTTTGTCCATAAAGTGCTCTCCGAGAGCAGCTCCGGCATATGGAGCTAAAAACTGAAACGCCGCAGGAGCTGAGGCAGGAGCCGTAATAATGGTTGTGTACGCCATAGCCCCACGCTCTTCAAGGAGTCCCGCGATACGAGCAGTTTTTGATTCTTTTTGTCCAATAGCGACGTAAATACAGATGGGACGTGTCTCTTCTGGCTCGTTAAGCTGGTTGATAATCGCGTCAATGGCGACGGTGGTTTTTCCGGTTCCTCTGTCACCAATAATGAGCTCTCGCTGTCCGCGACCTATTGGAATGAGCGCGTCAATAGCCTTAATGCCTGTGTGGAGCGGAGTATCAACCGGAGCACGGTCAATCACTCCTGAGGCCTCTCGTTCAATAGGATGCGTCGCCTCTGATGCAATTGGACCCTTCCCATCAACGGGGTCTCCGAGTGGGTTTATAATGCGTCCAATAAAATTTTCTCCTACGGGAATTGAGAGAAGGTTTCCGGTTCTCTTTACCACCATCCCCTCTTGTACACGAGAAGAATCTCCGAGAATAATTGCCTTAACCGTATCCTCTTCGAGGTTGAGAGCGAGTCCATAGAGCTTCCCTTCTCGAGAAATGGTTTCTTCAACCGAAGAGATGCTTGATTCATCAAAATAGAGCATTTCCGCCATGGCAGCACCACTCAACCCCTCTATCTCAACAATACCGTCGCCGACGGTCCGAACCACACCCACTTCTTGAGTGTCTTTTTGCACAGAAAGATTTTGAATCTCCTGCTTTAAACGTTCAATAACTGTTTTGTCTGCCATAGATAATTATGAAATTGCGTTCTGATAAATGTTAACGAGTGAAGTTCGTATTGTCGCGTCAACCATACGAGAGCCACTCCTCACTGAAAAGCCACCGACTATGTTTGGGTCAATGGACGTTCGTGATGACCCATTGCTCCCCACTGCTTGCAGTGCCTCTTCAATATCTTTTTTATGTTTTTCTGTGTCACTCTCTCGAGCAACACTAATGTGAACCTCTGCGCGCTCTTGTTGCTCGCGCTCTACAATACGAAGCATTTCCGGCAACACCGAGAGGTGTCCTTTTTGCTTCATATAGGTAATCATCTGTTCAACTACTTCTGGAGCGTTGCTCTTGGAAAGCTCTCGAAAGACTGTGGCATATGTACGAGCGAGTGACATAACTGATTTAGGTGTTTGCCTCTAACTTAGTACGAATAAGTTTTTCTGTCGCAAGGATGGCAACACGGGCAATCTCTTGTTCGCTCTCTTTTAACGCCGAGCGTTTAAGCTCTTCTCCCTCAGCACGAGCTCCCTCCAGGATACCCTCTGCTCTCTCTTGCGCCTTTACTACAATCTCCCCTCTCTCTCGTTTTGCCTCTTCTTGAGCACGAGAAACAATATCTTCTGCTCCCTGATGGGCAAAAGCAATAATTCCCGCTTTCTCTTCTTCTATTTTCAAGCGTGCTTTTTCAGCTTTCTCGGCATCTTTTATGCCTTGTGCTATTTTTGCCTCACGTTCAGAAATAATTTTCAGAACCGGCTTATACAGAAAGAATGTCAAACCGCCAAACACAATGACAAAATTCACCGTCTGAGCGATAAGTAGTTTCCAATCCAAACCGAATGCTGAGAAAAGTTCTGCCATATTGAAGAAGGTGACGTTAAGAGGTTACGGATACTGTGCGACGCATAGCTCTCGTACCTCTCTAACCACAAGACTTAAGTGAACTTAATAATGAAACCGACCACGAGCGCAAAGATCGCGAGCGCCTCAGTAAACACAATACCAATGAACATGTTTGTGGTAATTTTGCTCGTTGCGTCTGGGTTTCTTCCAATTGCCTCAAGTGCTTTTGAAACGAGAATACCGATACCAAGCGCAGGACCAATCATACCGAGCCCAACGACGATTGCCATAGAGAGCGCCTTCATTGCTTCAATTTCTGTCATATATTAGAAAAATTAATGAGATTTATAATGGTTAAGTAGTGAGTATCAGACATCAAAAATCATTCTATTGATATCTGATACAGAGTACCTAATGAGCCTCGTGTGGCGTGGCTGCAATCTTTATAAAAAAGAGCGTAAGAAGTGCAAAGATTGCTCCTTGAATTATTCCCACTAACGTCTCGTACAGCACGAGAGGAACGGGCAACAAAAAAGGGATAAAGTACAACGCTACCAAAAGAAGTACTTTTCCCGCAAAAATGTTCCCAAAGAGACGGAACGAAAAGGTAACCAATCTCGCTACCTCACTTATCAATTCAATGATCCCGACAACAAAGCCGATGACCGAACTAAAATTAACAAATTTATGGGCATACTTCAAGAAGCCCAACGCCGCAATACCTGCAAATTCAATTGCTAAAAACGCTACAAAGGCAAGCGCGAGCGGAAAGTTTAAATCAGAACTTGGTGGGTAAAATAGCGGTGTAAATCCCCCATGGCCGGTACCCCCATGCACTCCGATTGATCCCACAAAAGGAAGGAGTCCAAATAGATTGGCAATGGCGATATATAAAAATATCGTTACAATCAAAGGAAAGAAGCGTTTTGCCAATTTTTCGTCCTCAAGAACACTTAAAACGTACCCATACACGCCATACAAAACCCCCTCGACGGCAACCTGCCCCTTTCCGGGTACTATTTTTATATTTCTTCCGATAAAAAAAGCTGCAGTAACGAGAAGTACTGCCACAAACGAGGTGGTCAAAAGTGTTGGAGTAATGGGAAGTCCCCATAATTCACCTATGTGATATGGGGCAATAGAAACATGCAGACCTTCGCCTTTCATACAGGTGTACTCTACCATATCTCTCGCACGAAAGACCAGTGATATATTCAATATATGACCGATGTTTTTCCTGAATGCAAAACACTTATCTCATATACCCCCTTTGCTGACGAAGTGGACCCTCTGGTGTTTTGCCCCCCCTTCCAACGCCCTCCTTTACGGTTCCGCAAAACAAGGCGACCGACCCCTTCTTTTACGCAAAGCTCACTACTGAAAAACTGCAACCTTACTCTTCTGTTGGCATTTTGATACCGGGAAAGCGATTTGATATGTATGGTACCCGTTATGGGCGTGGTTGCGGTTGGTATGATCGCTTTTTATCAAACATACCATCGCAGTGGATTACTATCGGTGTAACACCCAAAAAAAATATTTCAAAAACAGCGCTCGTACGAAAAGAGTGGGATATTCCTGTACGGTGGCTCGCTATTGTAACAGGTACTGATGTGGTACAGTTTTTACATATATGAAAAACTTTATCGAATTTATCCGAGAGCAGGGCGTTATGGGTCTCGCTATCGGTTTTATACTGGGAGGGGCAGTATCAGAAGTTGTAAAGTCACTGGTAAACGACATTATCAATCCACTCCTTGGCCTTATGCTCGGCTCGGTCGACGGCCTAAAAGAAGCGACGTTTTCTTTTTTTGGTGCACACATTTTATGGGGAAACTTTATCGCAATCCTCATTAACTTTATAGTTATCGCTCTCGTTGTCTATTTTGGATTTAAAGGCCTCAAACTGGATACACTCGATAAGAAAAAGGGCTAGCTCTCGTCACCTTCTTCGCACGGACCGATAAAACTTTGAGAATAAAGAACCGTTCCTGTACTTGAAACTATTGCTACTCCTAAAAAACCTTCTGCACGCGCTCTGGTAATGGCGTTTTGCCACTCTTCCTCTGGCATATCTCCTATAATCTGAAAATCAACAACAATCGCCTTGTAATCAAGAAAATTAAAGTCACGTACAACTGGCCACAAAATATACGGATTCCTGCGTTCTTTTTTTAAAAACTCTCTTCGCGCCTCATGCATAGAACGTCACTATACCAACGAGGAGCACTGTAATCAATGCACCCGTATTACAGAGATTAGGTTACTTTGCCGGGCCAAAAAACGAACTGATAGTGTTTGCAAGAGACTGCGCTCCGCGACTAAACGCGTCAAAAAATGCCTGTCGCACATTCTCAACAATGAGTGTTGTGATAGAGTCTGCATCTACCACGCGCAGTGAGCGAATCTTAAATCCCATAGAGTCGTTCTGTGCTGTCGATCCAAAAAAGATAATATTTTCGTCTGTTGGATGAAAGGCCGGGGTTCCCACTCGATACTGACCAACACCCACATCAACGATTTTCTTATGCGCCAAAGACCAGTTCACACCGTCGGTACTGGTAAATAAATCAATCGTACTTTGCGGTTCTGCACGCTCTGCCAAGATACGGTACGTCCCCTCTTTTAGGTTATAGGTAACATCAACATTTGCAAAATGCCCATCAGTGCCATACGAGACACGTTCAATGGTGTCAACGTTAACCCCTGATTTCCCGAGATTGATTTTTACAACACCGCCGTGGATAGTGTTGTCATTTGCATACAATTCAACCTCACCTTTTCCATTTACTGTCGCAGAAGGAAGCCAGTGGTGTCGCAACAGTAATTTTGGTGTCGACCAATTAATGCCATTGTTTGCCCAAGATGTTGAGTAATACAAGTGGTTATTTCCCGCAACCAGACCGTCCTCTCCTTCTTCAACTCCGGTAAGGTACATAATGTAGTATCCGCGCCCTGTGTTGTTAGAGTCAACGAGGCGTACTATAGACGGGTCATTTAAGTGGTTAAATCCTTTAGCGGTTGCGTCGATAACAGTTCGTATATTAGAGCAGGTAGAGCCATCCTCAGAACAGTCGGCAACGTAAATATTATCGTGTCGTTGCCCTTTGTTCATCCACCCACCAAAGTACATTCGCATTCCATCGTTTCCAAAAATTAAATCGGCAGAATACACATTGAATCCGTTAATGACAATGTTTTGCTCTGGAGGTTTTGGTACTGTCGTATTTTGTGAATCCACAGTAATTTGTACCGTGTCGAGAACAGAAGAATTTCCAAAGTTGGATTGCCATATTAATTTTGCGTCATAAGTACCCGCGTTTCTGTATGTATGTAATCCTACCCATGATGCCGTACACGCAGATACACCGGAGAGATTTGGTTTACACAATATGCCCTGTTGTCCATCACCAAAATCTAACTGTACAGACCCATCCGGTTGAGATACGCTCAAGAAACTTTCAAGGTTTGCAGTGAACGTAACTGCAAGCGGAGCACGTCCTGAAGTGGGACTCGCTGTAAGGTTTGCTTGCGGTAACTGCACAGATTTAATTTGAATAGACACTTCTGCTACTGCTATTTCTTCTGGGTAGAAAAGGCCACGACACCCAACCAACCACCGATACCTCGCAAACCCACCAAAATCACGCCAGTCAGAGAGTGGGTACGGAACGAGCGTTGCTATACCCTCTGTTTGACCAGCCGAATACCCAAGGTGTTGCTCCCAATTAACAGAACCCTTCTCTGTAACTCTTATCGGCTGACTGCATACAAGCGCGTTTTTTGAATTCCACGTAAGGTTTACCGACTCTCCTGCGCTCACGGTAGACGGAGAGGCTGTGAGTGTCACTTGCGCTGATCGCTCAGGTATTGGATCCACAGCACCTCCATTACGAGTAAGAATACTTCGTATGACATCAATCGTTCTCTGGTCTGCGCCAAAGCTTTCAAGTAATCCAATGAGGCTTTTTAACCGAGCTTCAGATGTCTGTACGTGACCAGTTGAGCTTGATGAGTACCCTCGTAAAACCGCATCAACGTCGTCAATAGCGCTCTGGGGAATACCGAAGCTTTGCATCAAGGCGACCAATGCTTGTATTTGAGATTCCGTTAGTATCGGCTGAACCTTCACTTCAACCACTGCAGACGATCCTTTTCCTAAATCATTGCTACATTCAATACGGTAAGAAAATGTTCCAAATGGCGAAACAACCATTGAGCCTACTTTTGGAACTGAGACGTACGCACCCTCTTTATCTGCAAAATTTCCTATACAGGGATACGTAATGCTTGACCGCCACGTAATAGTTGAAGACTCTCCCCTCTTTATCTGAGACGGACTTGCCGACATTGTTATAAACGGATGAGGTGCTACCGGCGATAGGGGTCTAGTAGGCGGTGTCGTTACTGACGGAGGGATAAAGTTCGGGCTCGATGGTGTGCCGTCTGACGGCTCTTGTTCAGAGCTGGCTATTGTAGGTATGTCTCTGGTCATCTCTTCTGCCAATACGCGACGAGTGGAAGGTCCAACCAGTCCGAATCCCGTCGTCTGCGGAGACCCATCGCTCACAACGCCGGTACGTGCTTGAAATTTTTGCACAGCCTCTTGCGTTACCGGACCAAAGTAGCCCGTTACCTCGGGGTACGTATAGTCACCTTGATTTTTTAGAAATTCTTGTAAAAGTCGCACGTCGTCTCCCTTCGATCGCAGTGTCAGTGTTCTTGTTATGGGCAACTCACTTGAGCGATACGACTGTGCTGAAACAGAGCTGACTGCAGAAGGCTCTACCACAGCAACGTTTGGAGTGCTCTCAACTGGTGCGCTGTTCGAACAGTACGCATTCATTGCTTTCCGTGTAGCAGGACCAACGGCGCCATACCCCGTTGTTGAAGGCGTACCAGTTGAAACGATACCAGTTCTTTTTTGAAAACGTTGTACTGCCTGTTGCGTAGAGAGGCCAAAGTAACCGGAAATTTGAGAGTCTGTGTAATCACCTGTTGACTGTAAAAATGATTGAAGGCTTGAGACGCTACTGTCCCGCGCTCCGGGGTAAAGACTATTTTCTAACCTAACGCAGTCTGTTGCCACTGCAGACTGAAAAGAAAATAAGAGTAAAAATACAAACGCAAAATAAATAATTTTTTTCATAAAAATAAGTGGAAAACCAAACCTTCCTAGTATGCCTACATAGTACACTCGTTTTTTGTAAGGCCATTGAGGTAATCCACTCCCCTTATATTGCCATATACGCACCGTGGGTGTATTGTAGCCGACGCAGAAGCTGTTGCAGTATTGTCTCTGCTTCTGCTACAAGCCCGACGAAGGCTTTTATTTATTTTTTATCGAATACTTTTATGTTACTTACCATTTCCGCAACAATACTGTTTGTGGTTGGATATATTCTTATAACGCTTGAGCATCGATACGAGCTCCATAAAGCCCTCCCCGCCGCCGCGTTAGGTGCTTTTCTTTGGATACTTATTGCCATTGTCGACAGTCCACACCTTGAAGAATCTATGACTCATATGGGTTCAGAAATCTTTGGGCTTATTATGTTCCTCCTTGCTGCGATGGCGCTGGTAGAGATACTTACCCACTATAAACTTTTTGATCTTATTCGAGTAAAAATTCTCTCTCTTGGACTCCACGATCGAAAACAGCTTTGGGTAATGGGTGCGGTGACATTCTTCCTTTCACCAATCATCGATAACCTCACTGCAACCTTGGTGATACTTGCGATCAGTACACGTTTCTTTGCTGGGGCAAACTTGGTGCGCGCCGCAGCAATAATTGTTATCTCTGCAAACGCTGGAGGCGCGTGGTCACCAATCGGTGACGTTACCACCATTATGTTGTGGTTAGCGGGCAAATTCACTGCTTTCGAGGTAATTGCGTGGGGTTTCCTTCCTTCGCTTGCACTTTTCTTTGTAAGTACCTTTATGCTCACACGAGGTGTCTCTGAAGACGCTCATGATATTGAGGAAGAGAAAGTGGTGCTTCGCGCTTCAGAAAAAGCGGTCATCACGGTTGGTCTCCTTTCTTTCCTCTTTCCGGTTCTCGTGAGCCGTATTGGGTTGGAACCGTATTTCGGCCTCATCTTCGGACTCGGCTTGGTAGGTATGATGATCTCATTCTTTAAGCTCCGTGATTTAAAAAAGATACGAGAGAATGGTGACTCAAAAGAAAATCTTAATGGTATTGTTCCTACTCACCTTCACTCTGATATTGATAAGAGTTTAGCGAAAGTAGACTTAGGAAGTTTGATTTTCTTTGCGGGTATTCTTCTTGCCGTAGGTGCTCTTGAACACTTGGGAATTCTAGAAACTATTTCTCACCTACTCTTAGGGCAAGATCCAACCTTTATGCGTTACTTCATCGGCAATGGTGCTCTCGGTCTCCTCTCAGCAGTTATGGACAACATCCCCCTTACCGCTGCCGCAATGAGTATCCTACACACAACTGACTCTGCCATCTGGGTGTTGCTCGCAATAACCGCAGGAACTGGTGGATCTCTACTTGCGATTGGTTCTGCTGCCGGTGTGGTTGCAATGGGTAAGGTAAAAGAGCTTACTTTCTTCCGCTACCTCAAAATTGCAACTCTTCCGGCAGCAGCGGGATACGTTGCCGCAGTGACGGTGTGGTACATGCAGTATATGTTCTTTGGATAGAAACGTACTTTAGCTTTTAAGCTCTAGGCTTTATTTGGTTTTTGGACTTCTGTGCTCTGTGTTTTATTTGGACTCTGTTTCCTGTGCTTTGGCAGTTTTTCCTATCTAAGCACTGTCTTTTAGCTAACGCCTAATGTCCTAACAACTTAATCCTCCTAACCTCCTAATCCTCCCTAATAACCTAATTATTCGCCTAAGGTCCTAACAGGCTAGTGTATTAACAAAAACCACCCCGTTTTCACGGGGTGGTTTTTATTTATTCCAAACTAAACAATATTAGTTATTGAGCGGTACGGAATGTTTTTGGCCATGTCATTGTCATATTTCCCACATTATCAATACTTCGAACAATGTAGTAGTACGTTGTATCTGCTTGCAGGTTTGAGACCGTAACAGTGTGACTGTTTTGCAGACCACCGCTGTCAGTGGCAAGAGTTCCGCTTACATACGGTTTTTGGCGAGGTCCCGTAGCTTCGTTAAATTGAAGTGGCGTACTGCTCCAATACACTTGACCTTGTGTTGCCTCGTTACTTGTCCACGTAAACGTTGCGTTGGTGTTTGTGTGCTGAACACTAGGGATACTTAAAGTGGGTGAGGTGTCAAACGATGTTTGTGTTTCTCCTCCTCCAGACACCAGAAGGACGTTAATTCGTGCCATTGTCTTTGGCCCAACCCGACCATACCCTGTTGTGGCAGGTGTTCCTTGAGATACAATTCCCTGCTCTGCCTGAAACCTTTCTACTGCCGCCTTGGTAAGCTGTCCATAGTACCCGGTAACGAGTCTTTCAGGATAGATGCTTATGTCTGTAGCTAAGTATGCCTGAAGCTCGGTCACCTCTGCACTACGGTCACCAATGTCTAACTGAGTCGTTATTGCGGCAAGTGCCTGCTGAGCCCCTAAAAACATAACGGCAAATACCGTAATCGCTATAAAGCCTGATAAGAGGCTCAAGTGCGAAGTGTTTGTTTGTAAATGTGTTGTTTTATTCATGTATTTTTTATTAGTATGTACTGTTAAAGATTAGTTAGAGGTGTTCTGTGTAATTGCACTGTTTGGTTGTCTCTCTATATCTATAATGATGCCGACTCAACACCGATAGCATTACACTGTTTTAATACCGGCTCTCATTTTTTCTTTTTTAGCGTCATAATTTCTTTTTCCAGTTCTTCCATTTTGCTTTCCATTTTACCTGTCCGTTTTAGTAGTTTTGATTCTATCTGCTTTGTATGTGTTGCAAGCCTCTCTGCGATAGCCATCATTTCAGTAACGTCTTCCATCGCGAGAAGTATGATGGGCGGAAAGGTGGCGTCTTCTTTAATATAAATTTGCCGAGCATTCAAAATCATTACTTTATGACCAATGGTCGGAAAATTGTGAGCGACTTCAAACCCTTTAAAAAAAGTGTTTTTGGGTAAAATATCTTCTAGCAATTTTTTCAACGCGGGGATGTCCCACTGTCCATTACCGAGGTTGTATATATTTTTCTTCTCTGTGTCTTTGGGATCAACCTGAAACGTCTGATAAAAAGAATCGTTTGCCGCCATAACGGTAAGGTCTTTATCCAGTATTAATATTGGTTCTCGCACCACGTCTGCAACCGTTCTAATGTAGGTCCAGCTCTTCTCCCAAAAGTGATCTATAAGCTCTGCGCCAATTGGTAAGGTTTTTCTTGTGCTCTTTTTATTTTTTTCCATAGTGTGGTTGCCGTTACAAAAGGCTTCTTATTACACAAAGGATTAAAAAGGTTGAAACCCTCAAAAAGTTAAGACTTTAGGCTCTTCACATTCAAAAAGTAAGGTTAACCTTGTGCTATACTGAAGTAAGTAAACTTTCTCCAAAGAGGCAAAATGTAATACTGACGCAATAAAATGAGTCCGGTGTTGATGTCTACCTACCGCTAAAAATATGCCTCCTTCGCAACATACCGCGATTTGGTTGTAATGCTTATGTAATAGAGTGTCTCTGCGCACGGCTTATGTAATGTATATGACAACCAAAAAACAGGACGAACTACGAAAGGTGGTATTGACTCAGGCATACAACGATTACGCAAAAGGTATGAATTCGTACGCCTTTTTCAAAAGCAGTAATCACGAAACGAGTGATGATTTGGTTCAAGATACATTTATGAAAACGTGGAGCTATCTCCTTAAAGGGGGGAAAATTGACTTAATGAAGGCCTTTCTGTACCACGTTCTCAATCAGTTGATTATTGATGAGTACAGAAAACACAAGACAACCTCGCTCGATGTATTTATTGAGAAGGGGTACGAGCCAAGTTTCGACCGCTCAGAGAGCAACGTCAACGTCTTTGACGGTAAGGTGGCAATTCTTTTGATTGAAGCACTTCCAATAAAGTACAGGCGTGTTATGAAAATGCGCTACGCGCAAGGTCTCTCAATTAAAGAAATAGCCCTCATTACCGGGCAGTCAAAAAATACCGTTGCCGTACAGGCTCACCGAGGTCTTCTGAAGCTTAAATTACTATATAAAAATAAATAATATGCTGTGGACCATTATTGTAGTCTTGTTCGTACTCTGGATCCTCGGGTTCAGTTTTAACTTTGGAGGAAACCTTATTCATACCCTTCTCGTCATCGCGCTCGTTGTGTTTATTGTCCAATTTCTGACGTAAAAAACATAAAAACCTGTCGCGCCACAGGGGTGTTTTTGTATGTCTTTGTGGTCACGAGTCGCTAAGTATAATTGTTCGCTTTGCTCCAATTCTACTAAGCGCTCTCGACCCCGGCTCGGCTTTTTCTTTTTGTCAGAAACTCAACAAAAAGAAAATATGCCTCCGACTTTGTTTTGTTATGAACGAAGTGAGTTAGAAAACAAGAAGTGCCCGTGTGGTGCGACTTTGTTTTGTTACGACTGAAAGGAGTTAGAAAACAAGAAGTGCCCGTGTGGTGCGACTTTGTTTTGTTATGAACGAAGTGAGTTAGAAAACAAGAAGTGCCCGTGTGGTACGCCTTCCACATGTGGTCACAGATATTTTGTGTCTCAGTCAGACACAAAATTCCGCGACCCCGCCTCGCGGTTTTGTCTGCTGACAAAACATCGCTCCGGCTTCCACAGCATACAAAAAACACCTGCCTTGTGGCAGGTTTTTTTGATGCTGTGGTGAAATACTAACCTTTGCTCGAACCTTTTTCCAATCGCGAAGCGATTGATCTTCGCACGCTCCGCGTGCGTGGTGGCTTGAAACTGAATCGTACGCTCGGATTGCGTGGTGATTCTGCGCCTCGGACGCGCTCCCGATGGTCGCGCGCGGCAAACCCAAAAATTTTCCTTTCATTTTTTTGTGCGGCTCCCCCCAGACCCCCCGCCGCAAGGCGGAAAGAGGAGAAGAAAATTTTTGGTTTGCTCCGCCGCTTCACTCCTTCAAAAGGGCTAGTAGGTGAAATATAGCATTATTGGTGACATAGTGTCGCACTTTTTCCGTCGTTCGCGTCGGCCCGAGGCGCTCCCGTCTCCGCGTTTTGTGGTAGTTTGAGAGTTCGCTCACACTTCGCAAACACCTCGCACTGGCCGCTCACATTCGTTCGCGATGCCTGCTCGGTGCTTGCTTTGTGTTCGCTCGGTGGCTTCGGTGGCGTCCGTAGTGGCTCTTTGTGCTTGCCCCACCCGCCCTGTGCGCGCACAAATCTTGCTCCCTTATTTTTCTATTTCCTTAAGTAATAATTCAATTAACTCCAGCATTTCCTTTCTGTATAATTCTTTTCGCTCGTCGTCTTTACATAACTTTTTAATTTCCTCACTTTCAATATCGCTTTTTATATTCTCCAATTTTTCTTTTCGTGCGGTTCTCAACATTACTTCTCGCTTTTTATTATCAGCTTTCTCCCATTCATCTTTGTTTTCGTCATTCAGAGTTATTTTTAATTCGTTCCAATAGTGGGAGAAAAAATTAATGATGATCTTGATAGTTTCATCTCTTTGGGATTCAGTTTTAGCCCTCATCATTTCAGCGAGTCTTTTATCTCTTTCTTCTTTACTTTCTTCAACAGAGCCAGACCACGATACACTTGTCCCTAAAATGTAGAAATTCGGCTCTTTCTCTATTGCGTATTTCACTTCCGGCGAGAAAAATAGCATTAAAAACGATGTAAATAATGATGAATGAACATTTGGGAAAATGCCGTTTATTACTTCGGTTAAATCTTTGTCAAAATCTTCATTATCCTTTTTAAATATTCGATCTCGCGACCACTGCAAAAACTCATGCAAAATAACACGTGGGATGCCGTTTTCTATGTTTGCTATTGTAATTTTCCATTCAGCAGGAAAATTATGTTCCCAAATTTCATAATTTGATGGAGCGCTGTCAATTTCGTTAAAGAAAGTCGGACAAAAACTTGCAAAAAGTCCTGTGATGTAGTGGTCATATTTTTTCTTATTCTCTGTATCTTCGATTTTGTTCAGTTTTTCCACGCATTCTTCGATGTGTTTTTTAAACGATGAAAAAAGCTGATATGGGCCGTGTCCGTCTTTGAGTAGAGTTTTGGTTATGGCCTGAAAAAATTCTCCGCCAAAATAGTTCCAATTCCAAAAATGATCCCTTTTTGAGTTAGCTTTTTTGTATATTTTTAAAGCCCAGGATCTAAAGGTTGGAAAATGCTTTTGTGAAATAAAATTTTGAATTCTTTTTTCCGTGTCATAACCTTTGAGCCATAGCTGTTGCTCGCTCCAAAATATCTCACTCCATCCAAGGACTTTTGGCAGTATTTCATAACCTATTGAAAAACGATCTCTTTTTTCAATATTGCCAACATAATTTTGAGCGAGCTGAACAGCAAGTTCAAATTTCCCATGCCTTATAGCGTCGTCAATATGAGATATAAAAATTTTAGTGAAATCTCTCTCGTTAAATTCTGACTTTTCAGACCAAAATGAACCCCAGGCACGCACCATTTTTTCTGCTTTTCCTTTGTTTCTAAATTTGAATAGTATTTTTGAAAATCCCAATTTTTTTAGAAAAGGTATCTCAAATTCTGGCTTATATCCTTCGGAAAACCTTAAAATTTTCTTAAATGGTGTCCAGAATAGGAATATCAAAATCAAGGCCGCAAAAATAGCTACTATTTTTGCGGACGTCGGCGTATCGGTTCCAGAGAAAAACGCAAAGAAAACAATACTAACTATCGCAAGCCAAAAAATCTTTTTCGTTCCTAAAACTTCATCACTTAAAACCATTTTCTCAAATTCGCTCCTCGCCTCTTTTTTGGAATTTAAAATATCTGTAAGAAAAACAATTGCGAACGGGATAAAGATTGCCAGAACGCCCAAAGTGATATTTTGGAAAAGTGATGGATCAAGATTTTTTAAAACAGGATCTATCCAAGATCCAAAATCTTTTAACATATCCACTTTTGCTGATAAATACGACATACTTCTACAGTCAAAATAACTCTGACAATTTATTTTCCAGACTTTCTCCGGTTATCGTCTTTGCACAACAACTGGCAATTTTCTGCGTTAGTTTTGCCACCCTCGTGCCAAGGAGTAATGTGGTCGGCTTCCATGTCGGAAATATCAAACTTTTCTTTGCAGAACGGACAAACGCCCTTTTGTCTTTCGTATGCCTCTCGCTTCATGTTGTCGGTAAATGAACGGATATTTAAGTGTCGCTCATCTCGCATCAAAACATACGGATAAATACCCGACTTTTTCGTTACATCCTCGTCTTTCATCAATTCTGCAACTTCCGTTTCAAGTTTCTTGGCGTTGAGTTTTTTGTCTTTGAATTGGTTGTACAATTCGCCCCAGTTCACGCTCGCCATTTCTTTTCGGTAATTTGGAAAGGTCTTGCGTACCCACGCAATTACATCTTGGAAGTATTCCCACAATTCGTTGGCATTTTTATCGTGCTGATGTTTTGCCATGTAATCGGCCACTTCGCCATTATTTATCCACGAGAGCGCGGTTTCTAGGTATTCTTGCCTAATTGGTGAACCTTTTAGGAGTGATCCGCCATCGTTCGCCAAAAGATACGCCGCGCAATTTGTTTTGCTGAATTTCAGCTTTGCGTCAGAAAGCCACGGGCCGGTATAAACGGCGTTGCGTAGCTCTTGGTCTGTTAATTTTTCACCGGCGATATTTATAGTTTTGAACCAATCCAACCGCTCTTTGTCCGTGCCTTCGCAGAAATAAATCATCAACTCATAATCCAAAATCTTGTCTTGTTCTTCTTTGGTGAGATTATGGAAAAAGTAATCGTTGAGTGAAAAATCGCCGTTCACATATTGCCCGATACTGATAGTGCGTTGCTGTCCGTCCAACATTTCGTAACCGCCATCGTCGCGCACCATCCAATACATCACATTAAGCGGAAAGTTTTGTTTGATGGTCTCAATCACGGCGTCGCGCTGATGGCCTTTATAGACAAACTCGCGCTGATATTTTGGACGAATATCAAGCTCACCGCCGTAAGCAACAACACCTTCTTCGGCGCTGTCTTTGTAGCCCTCAATCACTTTGCGTATTGGAATTTGGTGTAGTTCAATTTTCATATTATTTTTTTCGCTCAATCAAAATCCGATTGTAAATTTTCCTGCCTTTAATAAGGGTCAGACATTTATAACCAATCCACCTCGCAGAATTAGCTATGCCCAATATCTCAAATTGTTCAGGATTGTATTTATCGACAAATGTAATCGGAACACCCATAACACCATCGTAGTCCAGAGGGATATCAGCAACCCTATCAACATTTATAACATCGTAATTATCATACTTAGGAAATTCTTTCGGTGTGTACTTCTTGTACAAAGTGATGTCCTCATGTCGTTTAGTGGTATCAAGATTTGTAAACCACATAATTCTACCCATGCTGAAATACTTTACACCGTCCTCAATCTTAATTCTTGATTCGGTTTGTATGTCGTAATCATCTGGAACCTGAAACCACTTTGTACCACCATTGTCATAGCCAAGCCACATCTTATCGTCTTTAATATATCCGAAAGTTTCCTTATAGGTTATGGCATTCTGATCGCCAAGAATCAGAAACTTCTTTTTATATTCCATTAACTGTGCGACATATTCACGAAATAGAGAAAATGGTGGATTTGTCACGACTATATCTGCCTCTTTTAGCAACTTAATACATTCTTCGCTACGAAAATCACCGCTACCGCGCAAAGGGGTTGCGGTATTCTTGTCGTGTTTGAGTAGATACTTAACGTCATCAAGGTTTATTGCACCGTCTTTATCGACATCTGGCACTTCTTTTATTTCAATTTTGAGTGGCTGTTTTCCTTTTGATCCAGCCACCTCAAAAAGTGGTAATTGTCCCCCAACAATTGGTGAACCGCTGTAGCTCGTGGTAACAAGCTTTTTCAACCCAAGCGCATTAAAATTGGAAGCAAAATATTTAAAGAAATTGCTCTCATACGGATCATCGCAATTACAATAAACTACTTTGCCACGAAACTGGCTTTTGTAATGCTTCAATTCCTTTTCAATATCAACAAGTTGAGTGTAAAACTCATCCTTTTTTGCGTTATGCGCCTTATGCAGATTTTTGTTTAAAACTTTTGCCATAGTTATTTTTTGAAAATACCTACAATTGCATCAACTAAATACTGGAACGGTTTAACCAAACTAATTGCAAACCGTTTTAACAGTAAACGACCTTTCCAGGGATAAGAACGACCACAATCATGACAATATAGTGGAACCTCGGGTGAACTTCCTCCTATCACTCCTTCAACGTGATAGAATCCCCTGATTGGATTTTGGCAATGTTCACAAACGTGTGTAGTCTCGCTACCACATTTGTCGCAGTGTTTTTGTCTACCCTCTGGCGAGCTTCTATAAAAAGCAGTGATTTTATGACCCCATTTTTTACATACCTGCATTGTGTCGTAGTAAGTGCTCATAACTATTTCTGTATTAAATCATCAACATCAATCTCAAGTGCCTTGGCGATTTTGGAAAGAGTATCGATGGTGGGATTCTTATTGACGCCGCTCTCAATTTTAACAACCGTATTGAGGGACAAATCAGCAAGACGAGCCACTTTTTCGAGAGAGTAGCCCTTTTCCGCTCTTATTTTTTTGAGGTTATCTGCAATTTTCATAGCTTGCTGTTGTATAATTTGGTATATAGATTATAATATAAAGTATGCAATCTCTATATTTAAATCATATCGGATTTAAGGGGTTTTGTAAACCAAGAAGCGGCGGAGCAAACCAAAAATTTTCTTCTCCTCTTTCCGCCTTGCGGCGGGGGGTCTGGGGGGAGCCGCACAAAAAAATGAAAGGAAAATTTTTGGGTTTGCCGCGCGCGACCATCGGGAGCGCGTCCGAGGCGC
>Ga0210057_1000227_pt1 | contig 98071 bp, 85 predicted proteins | sample CryGeyCG2114_010_2_FD_183968 | JGI IMG/M metagenome (GOLD analysis project Ga0210057, IMG submission 183968) | Groundwater microbial communities from aquifer - Crystal Geyser CG10_big_fil_rev_8/21/14_0.10 (SPAdes) (version 2) | ecosystem: Environmental > Aquatic > Deep subsurface > Groundwater ...
GGTATAAATTTTTTACCAGCACAACCACGCGTTCACATGTGGCTTCGTGGTTTAAATATTTGCTAAAATGGAAATTTAAATAATATGAATTTAATTCAACACTTTAAAAAAGACAAAGTTAGTAAGGCTATTTTTCCGGTAGCCGGTTTTGGTACTCGTTTTTTGCCGGCCACCAAAGCTCAGCCCAAAGAAATGTTACCGGTAGTGGATAAGCCGGTAATTCAGTATCTGGCCGAAGACGCCGCCGGTGCCGGTATCAAAGATATTATTTTTGTTACTGGTCGTGGCAAGCGGGCGATTGAAGATCATTTTGATTATTCTTTTGAGCTGGATAAAAATTTGGTGGAAAAAAATAAGCTGGACTTGGTTAAGGCTGTTAGACAGGTATCTGAGCTGGCTCGTTTTAGTTATGTTCGCCAACCAATGCCCTTAGGCGATGGCCACGCCATTAATTGTGCGGCCCATCTTATTAATGACGAACCGGTGTTGGTGATTTTTGGTGACACACTGTATGACGCTGAAATTTCTCCGGCTAAACAGGTAATAGAGGCTTATAATAAATATCGTCAGCCGATTATTGGCTTAGCTGAAGTGGCTAGAGACGAGGTTTCTAAATTTGGCGTGATTGACGGTGAGCCACTTGACGATAAGATTTATAAAATTAAACAATTTGTGGAAAAGCCGTCGGTTGAAATGGCGCCATCTAATTTGGTGGCGGTTGGTATTTATATTGTGACGCCGGCAATTTTTAAAATTTTGGCAAAAATGAAGCCGGACAAATCTGGTGAAATTCGCTTGGCCAACGCCTTTGGTCAAGGCTTGCTCGAAGGGCAAACTATTTACGGTCTAAAATTAGACGGTGAGTGGTTGGATACCGGCTCCAAATTTGGCCTCTTAAAGGCTAGTCTTAAACTTGGTTTGAAAAATGAGGAAATTAAGGATGATCTAAGAAATTTCATCAACAACTTAAAAGATTAATTTTTTTTAATTTGACAAGTAACAATATTTATAATAGTTTGAAATTAAAATTAATAATGTTTTGTTCTTTTTATTGGAGTAATTATGATAGAATTTATTTTGGAGCACCGAACAATTGTCAGTCTGCTTGTTTTTTTGCTTTTTAATCAAATTTTGGCTGCTTATCGCTATAAATTTGAGCCGTCTGCTGAAACAACCTACTTTTCAATCAGCCTTGACACCTTGTGTTTTTGGCCTAATATAGTTTTTATTAAAAAAGTTAGGCTACTTTTGGCGGTTTTGTTTATTGCTTATACGGCCATGTTTCTTTGGTTCTTTTGGGATTATTATTTTTTAATGTCCACTTGGCATATGCTTGCAAGCTATTTGATAATTTGTATAATCTGGTTTTTGATAGATATTATTGCTTGTGCACTAATATCTAAGTGGTCTGAAACTCAATTTGACTCCTGATAATTTTAAACAACAAAGGAAGCTTGAACAGCTTCCTTTTTTTCCTTTAATCTCCCTCTCCTTAATAAGGAGAGGGTCGGGGTGAGGTCTTTCTTTTCGTATCAAATTTCCAAGAGATAAAAACCACTTTGACCGTTAACCTCGGCAAAAAAGAAAATTTCATTGCCATCACTGTTAAAAACCGGATAATCAATTTTGGGCAAGCTTAAAAGAGTGGCTATGCTATAAGTGTCACGATCATCAAGTTCTAAATTGTTAATAGTCTTGTCGGTGGCAAAGACAACGTAATTGTTGCTTTTGTGCCAGGCTAGGGCACTAATGCTGTTGCTGATGCGAGTTAGCATTTTACTTTGGTCACTGTCCTTGGTCCAAAGATTTAATTCGTAGTTGTTGCTAAAGATTAATTTGTCGCTATTAACCCATTGGCCAACACTTAAAGCGCCGATTTCTTTAAAACTGTAGTCGTTCACCCAAGGTAATTTGTCGTTTAGAGTGTATAATTTTTTGCTGGACAGTTCTTGAAAATTAACATTGCTTGAATTGAGTTTGATAAATCTATATTTTTCGTAACTTTTTAGTTTAATTTTTTGCAACTCTTTGACTTCGTTGCCATTGATTTTGTTGATAGACAAGCTAGCTTGAGTGCCGTTGTAAATTATATAGAGATGTCCGTTTTCTATAATAAAGTCAGCGATATCTTTTTTAAAAGTGGTTGTTGCTAGTTGGTTGTTTTTTAAATTAAGTCTTTTGATTTCATCTTTTTCTTGGAAGTAAAAAGTATTATCATCCAGCCAAGCTAGGTGATTAATTGAATTTATACCTATGTCTTTGAGGTCGGTTAGACTTTGGTTGCGCCAGTCGATAATTAGGCGGTCACAAGCTATCTTTTGATTGTTGGGCGACCAAAACAAACCACCTTTAATGTCTTTGGGTAAATTAATAGTTTGGACGATTTGATTTTTGTCCCAACTAAAAATTTTTAATTGGCCATCACTTAAAACCGCAATATGTTTGCGATCGCCAGAAACGGCGATTTCTTTAATGTCGACAAGATTGGCAGAATCTAAAAGTGTTGGTTCTTGTTTTTTAAAAAAATAAACATCTTCCAAATAAGTAGTTTCACCCGGTTTAATTATTAGTTGTTTTTCCCATGGCCAGTAGCCGTCTAATTCCAACTTTATTTGATAGGTGCCGGGAATAATATTTTTTAGCTTAATTGGCGTTTTGGCCACGGATTCTCGGCCACTGATTTGTCCTAAAAAATTACTTTGTTTTTTGTTGTTTAAATAAATAGTAGCGCCACTGGGTGTGGTTTTAATATCAAACATGCCAGTGCGTTGCAGTTTCATGCCAGAAAAATTAAGTTTGTAACCAAAAGAGTAAGGTAAAATTATAGCCGACAAAGCGAAAAACATAAAAACGAAAAAATAAAATAAAATTTTTCTGGTTTGACTATTCATAACGTTGTATTTTAGCACCCAGCTGTCTGAGGCGTTCATCAATTTCGGCATAGCCTCTGTCAATTTGATAAATATTATCTATCTCGGTTCGGCCTTGGGCAATCAGACCGGCTATTACCATAGCAATGCCAGCCCTTAAGTCGGGTGAAGTTAGTTTGTGGCCGACTAGAGGTGTTGGGCCATTAACTACTACGCGATGAGGGTCACACATGGTAATGTTGGCGCCCATTTGTGTTAGCATGTCTGCAAACAACAAACGACGATCATAAATGGTTTCATGGATTAAGCTAGAGCCTTCAGCTTGAGTCATTAAAACCGTATAGGGCGATTGCAGGTCGGTTGGAAAACCAGGATATTCATGAGTTTTTAAATTATAGGCCTTAAGCTTGTCGGCTTTGGTGATTCTTAGCCAGTCTTCACCACTTTCAAAAGACACGCCAATTTTTTTAAAGATCGCCAGAAGAGAGCTTAGATGCTCTGTGCGACAATTAGTTATTTTAAAATCGGCTTGGCTGGCCACGGCCAAAATTGCCAAGGTGCCGGCTTCAATACGATCGGGGATGATGGTAAAATCACCGGCGCCAATAGTTTCAACTCCTTCAATAACCATGGTCGGTGTGCCGGCACCAATAATTTTAGCGCCTTGAGAATTTAGATAATCGGCTAAGGCCACGATTTCCGGTTCCATGGCGCAGTTTTTTAAAATTGTTTGTCCCTCTGCCAAAACCGCAGTCATCATTAAACTTTCTGTGCCAGTGACGCTAATGGTGGTAAAAAAATATTCGCAAGCTTTTAATTTTTTAGCCTTTAGTTCATAAAAATTGTCATGAATTTTTACCGAAGCGCCCATGGCTTCAAAGCCTTCCAAAAATAAATCAATTGGTCGTTTACCGGCGCCGATAACACAGCCACCCGGGTGGGGGAATTTAACCTGGCCTAAGCGAGCCAAGAGGGGGCCGACAAACATAATAGAAGCCCTTAGTTTGTTGGCCAAGTCAGGTTTTAGCTCGCCTTGTTTGATTGAAGCTGTATTGATTTTAACTTGATCTTGGCTTAGCTCAACTTCGCCACCCAGATCCTTGATAATATCCAAAGACCGACCAATATCTTCTATGGATGGTAAGTTTTTTATGGTAATTGTTTCGTTTGACAAAAGCGAGGCAGGAATGATTTTTAAGGCCGCATTTTTGGCACCCTTAACTTTAATTTCGCCTGACAATTTGTGACCGCCTTCAATAATGAATTTAGACATAATTTAGGGTATTTGTTTTTTCATTATAATTAAACTACAAGCTTTTGGCAATTTAATCAAGCGGGTGTAAAATATATAGATATAGTTTAAATCCTCAAATTAATTCAAATGCTTCAAATAAGTGGTTATCTATATGGTATTTGTAGTGTTTAAATTATATATTTATGAAGTCAAATAAAAGAATCAGTGCCGGTAAACGCACCGGTAATCCTGGTTATCGCACGGCCTCAACTTTTCGTTTCGCTGTTAAGTTTAAGAATCAAGCAAAATCGATAAAAAATCCGCCTAAGTAGCGGATTTTTTTAAGTATGTATCTAAGTCTATATTTAATAATTATTTTTTATAATCGCAACCTTTGCTAGAGCACCTGATATTGTCTTGATTGTCAGTAATTAATAGAGAGTCACATTCTGGACATTTGTCGCCGGTTGGTTTACCGGAAAAGCTGGTTTTACATTTGGGGTATTGGTTACAGGCGTAGAAAATACCGCGTCGGCTGTGTTTGGCCACAATTTCGCCTTCGCCACAGCTAGGACATTTAACGCCAGTTGAACCATTGCCATTTTCCTTGATGTTTTTTATATTCTTGCACTTAGGATAGCCACTACAGGCCAAAAACGGGCCGTAGCGACCGACTTTAACAGACATTGGTGAACCACACTTGTCGCAAATTTCGTGGCTGTATTTGGCGTTTAAATCCTTAATTTCTTGGTCATCATTTTTGCCATCATGATCCACATCGCCATTGTGGATTTTTTTGGTATTCTTGCATTCCGGAAAATTGGTACAAGCTAAAAATTTGCCGTAGCGACCGGTTTTAATAATCATGGGCGAACCACACTTGTCGCAAATTTCGTTTGATTTTTCGTCTGGCATAATATCTTGCTTATTGATTGATTTGTTTTTAATTTCCAAATTGGCGTGGAAAGGCTCGTAAAAATCTTTGATAACCGGTTGCCATTTAACTTCACCCTCGGCTATTTCATCAAGATTTTTTTCCATCTTGGCGGTAAAAGCCAGATCAACCACTTTGGGAAAATGCTCCACTAAAAGATCGTTAACCACAAAAGCGATATCGGTTGGTTGCAGTCTTTTATTTTCATCTCTGGTGGCGTAGTTTCTAGTTTCAATTGTAGCAATTGTCGGCGCATAAGTCGATGGTCGGCCGATTTCATGTTTTTCCAATTCTTTAACTAAAGTGGCATCGGAGTAGCGAGCCGGCGGTTTGGTGGAATGCTCTTCGGCTTGCAAATCTTTTAAAGTTAAAATTTCACCAACGCTAACTTCGGGTAAGATTTTTTCATCGGATTTTTCCGGATAAATTTTTAAATAGCCGTCAAATTTTAAAGTTTGGCCGTTGGCTACCAGATTGTAGCGGTCAGCTTCAATATTAATGGCGGTTTTATCAAGAATAGCGTCGGGCATTTGGCTGGCGACGGAGCGTTGCCAGATTAGTTGATAGAGCTTGTGCTGTCTGGGGTCTAATTCCGCTTTAAGTTCGTCCGGTATTTTTTGGGCTTCGGTTGGTCTGATGGCTTCGTGAGCCTCTTGGGCGCCGGCCGATTTGGTTTTGTGGTGTCTGACTTCGCTGTAATTTTTACCCAAAGTTTCGGTTAGATAATCCTTGGCTTCGCTGATAAACTTTTCGCTTAAATTAAGCGAATCGGTTCTCATGTAGGTAATAAAGCCGTTTTCATAAAGGCGTTGAGCTAGCATCATGGTTTGTTTGGCGCTGTAGCCTAGACGGCGATTGGCGGTTTGTTGGAGAGTTGAGGTTTTAAAAGGCGTGGGCGCTTTTTGTTTGGTGGCTTTTTTTTCAATGTCGGTCACCTTGAAGTCAGCTGTTTTTAAATCGGCGCAAATTTTATCAACCTCGGTTTTTTCTTTCAAGTCCAAGCGGTCCAGTTTTTTATTGTCAATTTTATCAAGCGAGGCTGTTAGCTCGGCTGATTGACTATTGTTGAGAAGAGCCTCGATTGTCCAATAGATTTGTGGCACAAAACTTTGAATTTCTCGTTCTCTTTCCACGACCAAGCGAACCGCCACCGACTGCACGCGACCGGCCGATAAGCCTTTGGCTACTTTGCGCCACAAAAAAGGCGACAGTTCATAGCCGACTAATCTGTCTAAAACACGACGCGCTTGCTGGGCGTCAATTAAATTACCATCAAGCTGGCGGGGCTGGCTGAGGGCTTTTAAGATGGCTTCTTTGGTAATTTCGTGAAAAACAATTCTTTTGGTTTCCGCTTGATTTAGCTTTAGCGCTTCGGCCAAGTGCCAAGCAATAGCTTCTCCTTCGCGGTCTTCATCACTTGCCAGAATAACCTCGTCGGCTTTTTTAGCCAGCTCTTTTAGTTTGCTGACGATTTTTTTGGCCTTAGTCGGCACGACATATTTGGGTTTAAAATCGTTTTCGACGTCAATACCCAAAACGCTTTTTGGCAGATCTCGAATATGACCAAAAGACGACTCTATTTTATAGCCAGAGCCTAAGAATTTAGCGATAGTTTTAGCCTTAGTGGGCGACTCAACGATAACGAGTTTCATAAAATATATTGACTTAGTTTATTTATTTTTGATACAATATTAATGCGAGTTTTTGTTTTACATTGCAGAAAGGGCAAAGCCCATGCGACAGAATCTAAAGTTAATATTGACAGCCGAAAACACGATGACGAAGCGAGCCGGGGAAAAAAACAATGAGAATATGCTTTGTTGATAGTATTGAATGCGGGTCAACAACGTATTAGCTCTTTTAAAAAACAAATTATTGTTTTGGGCGCTACTTTTGTGGCGCTTTTTATTTTTGGCTTGATTCGATTTATTTAGGTTTTATGTCAATAAGGCGTCGTATTTTTACGGCGCTTTTTAAATTTTAATGTAGGTGCTGGAGCCGATATTTTTTAGCAAGCCTTTTATTTCCATAAGCGTAAGTGTACTGGTTATAACACTAATGTCAAGTTTTAGCAAGGCCTTGATTTCATCCAGGTGTTTAGCCTCACTGGTCAAAGTATTTAAGATTGCTGTTTCCGTTTGGTTTAAATTGTTTTGTTTGACTGGCGTTTGAGGTTCGTCTAGCTCTAAATTCAGGGCTTCTAAGATATCTTCGACTTTAGTGACGGCTTTGGCGCCAAGTTTCAGTAAATGATTAGTGCCGGCTGACTCTGGCGAAAAAATATTGCCAGGCACAGCCATGACTTCGCGATTTTGTTCCAAGCCGTAGTGAGCAGTAATTAGTGAGCCTGATTTAGCCATGGCCTCAATTACCAGCACCCCGAGCGACATGCCGGAAATCAGGCGATTGCGTCGGGGAAAATTAAATTTGTTAGCCTTGGTTAGTGGCGGAAATTCGCTAAAAATTATACCACCTTGCTCAATAATTTTATCAGCCAAAAAACGATTGCTGGCTGGATACAGACTGGATCGGTCTATACCAGAACCTAAAACAGCCAAGGTCTTACCTTGACTGTCTAGAGTTGTTTTATGAGCCAGCGCATCAATGCCATAAGCTAAGCCACTAACAATGGTTAATTGATTGGCAACCAAGTCTTTAATCAAACGACTAACGGCCATCTGACCATAAGCTGAAGGGCGCCGTGAGCCAACCACTGCCAATGGTTGATAATAAAGTTTTTCCTCAAGCGTGCCTTGATAATAGAGCAGGGGCGGTGGCTGGTAAATATTTTTTAGCAAAGGTGGATACAAGTCGTTTGTGATTTCTATGGCTTCAATTTTTTGCTTGGCCATTATTTCCAGAGCCACTTCAGGCTCAAATTTTTGTCGCCAAGCAATAAACTCATTGGCTAATTTTTCACTTAAGCCTAGTTGGAGAAGGTTTTTGGTGCTGGCTTGATAGGCTTCTTGCCAAGAACTAAGAGCCGACAACTTAGCCAAGCTGGCTGGACCAAAGTTTGGGAAGTGAGTGAGGGCGATTAAATATTTAAGCTTAGTCATAGAAGTTTTTTTATTATAACACATCATGATAAATCATAAAATTTACATAAAAAACTTGAAATGATATAATATTATTAGAATTAGGGCGTTAAAATGTTTTAAATTATTTTTTGATCTTTGGTTTTAGTTTAATGAAGCCACCTAAATTATTTAAAAATGATATATTTTTTTAAAATTTATTTTATGAAAAAAAACTTTTTTCGTTTAAGCCAACAATCATTTAAAAAGCGTGGCTTTACTTTAGTTGAAATCTTAGTCATCGTGGTGATTATTGGTGTTTTGGCTAGTTTATCTTTTATTACACTCAACTCTGTGCGTGGTAAGGCTCGCGACGCCAAAAGGATTTCTGACATCAGACAAATCCAAAGTATTTTGGAAATGTATCGCAATAATAACGATACCTATCCAAGTATTTTAACTCCAGGAGCTTCTTTGGTGGGACCCAACGGCCAAACTTATATTAGTAGAATCCCAAATGCCTTAAGTGTGCCTGATGGTGATTGTGTTAGTGACGACTATATTTATACCTCATCAGATCCGGCTAATACCTATACTATTACTTACTGTTTAGGCGGAGCGGTCCAGAGTGCTGGACCCGGTGATTGTACGGCTGTGCCTGGCCAAATTTGTGCCATCGGCAGGGGAAATTTTGTTTGCGGTGATACAGTTGCCTATAATGGTGCTGTTTATAATACCGCTTTTGTTGATGCTAATAATAATGGCATCGTAGATACCGGTGAATGTTGGTTTAAAGAAAATTTACGAACTGATAAAAAACCTGACGGCGTCACAAGCTTGGTTCATGATCGTTTTGGTGATTATGTTTTTCCGGGCATCTCAACCGGCGCTAATGCCGAGGAGACAAATATGGCTTATGTTAATCAGCTCGGCTATCTTTATCATTGGAATACTGCCATGAATGGCTCTACGGCTTCTGGCGCTCAGGGTCTTTGCCCTGGTGGTTGGCATATTCCAACTAATGCCGAATTTTTTGCGGTGGAGGAAAAATATTGGCAACTGGCCGGATCGTCTGGAACTTGTAGCGCTACGGCCTTTGGGCAAAATTGTGCTAACGCCGGCAGTGCTTTAAAAGCAGTTGGTACTAATGGCACATCAAGAATACCGTTTAGTTCTTTAAATTCAGATGCTAATGATTTGTCTGGCTTGTCTTTTTTGGGGGCGGGGCAATATGATCCCATGACTCCAGCTTGGTCTGGTAGGGGAACTTCAATGAGAATTTGGACTTCAGAACTTACTGGCGGAGCGCCAACTTATCATTCTGTTTCTTATATGTTTAACTATGCTTATAGATATCCAGGAGGAGATGAGTGGATGTTCTATGGTGTGCGTTGTGTTAATGATTAAAATTTTTTAAATTATTTAAAATAATAAAAACAGTCTTACGGGACTGTTTTTAGATACATGCCTATATTTTCATTTTTAGCTTTAATTTGTTATTATATATTTAGGGGTTAAGTAATTTTTACATAAAAATATGGTAAAAACTTTTAAAAATTTTTTGTTAATCTCATTGGCTATCTGTTTGTGGTTGGTTTTGGCTAATACCCAGTCACCGGTTTTGGCCGGTTTGACCGATCAGGGCGACTTGGGCACACCTGGTGGCGATTCTAGTGGTGGCGGTTGTGGCCAACTCAGTGGTCAGACTGTTTGTAATAATACTTATGACCAACTTATGGGTTCTTATGGCACTCAGACCTTATGCAGTGAAGGCTGGTCATATGCTAATGCTGAACCTGGTTTTGGAGCCTGGGAAAAGCTTGATAATGGGGATGGTACTTTTAGCTATACTAGATTTAGTAGCCAATCTAATTTTGACAATCTCGTTTACCGATGGGCCTGTATTAAATATCCAGATTCGGTTAATTGTGAGGCTAAGCGTCAGCGATTAAGTTGTGGCTTGGTTCACACTAATCCCTGTCTTTGTGGCCACATGGTTAGTAGCTCGCTTAGAGAAGATCCAGCTGGTTCAGGCAAATTTAAATGGCAATGTATTAGTTCTGATGGTATGGAATTTGCTGAATGCACTACTTCCGACAAAGGACCAACTTGTGGCTATAATAATAACAAAACCTTTATAGGTACCTGTCCAACAACCGGTTTGTGTGAGGTCGGCTCAGCCGTTGATGTTTGGTTTAATACACCTTTTTCTGATGAAAAGAGTGGCTGTTTTTCTATGGCGAACGGTAACTGTATGTGGCGTTGTGAGACTTCAATTTTTAAATCAGTTGATTGTCAGACTAAGTATTTTACAGCTGGTTGCTGTTCTAGGGAATATGTAATTTTAAAAAATGGACAAACTTTAAACACTCTTTCACCAAATTTATGTCGTCGTGGCAAGGTTAGTCAATTCAAGCAGACCAGTGATGGTTCGTATAGTTGGTGTTGTTTGGGCTCCGATGATCTTACTGAGACTTGCGGTTGCTACGCCAAGAGGGATGGCTCACCGATTTGTGGCACGTCTGGTGACAAAAATTTTATTAGTGCGCCTAAAAGCAATTTATGTTTAATTGGTTCTGCCAGTTCAGTAACAGCAGTCGGTAATAAATTCACTTGGTCATGCAATAATGATGGTCGGAGTGTTGGTTGTTCGGCTAATAAAGTCACCAAAGCTTATTGTGGTTTGTCTGGCGAGCTTAGCACCCCTCTAACTGTTGTAAATGAAAATTTGTGTAATCCTGGGTCGGTAGCTAATTTTAAAGACTCTGGCCAAACACCAGATTATGGACCTTGGAGTTGGGATTGCTTGGGTGGAGATCCAAATTCTAGTGCTGACGATGATTTTGGTTGCTCAGCTAAATTAAAGGCTTTTAACGGTGAATGTGGTTCAGCGGTTGGCGAAGTTAAAAGTCGACCAATTGATAATTACTGTGCTAAGGGTAGTTTTTCAGGGTTTAATGTTGACGATAGTTCAGCGGGTTTTTGGCAGTGGCGTTGTTTAGGTAGTAATGACAGTATTAGTTCTGATGACGCTCTTTGCGATGCTTATTTAGCTAATACCACTCCCAATGTAAATCAAAAAGATCCTCAAAAATACAGACATTATAAATATAATTATCAAAACAATCAGTTATCTGGTGATTTAGCAACTAAAGAAATTTTTTTAGTACCATCTACTGATTGGTGGCAGGTTATGTCTTTAGTGCCTTTGACTACTTGGACGGAAGCTGATCCCTATAGCGATGTTAAAGTAGTGGCTAAACCGACCTTTGTCTATTACGTTGATAATCCTGGCAATGGTCAGGTGGCTGATATGGATTCAATTATCCATACAGCCCAACTATATGGAGCCGATCAAGCGACTGTTGTTGGCGATGCGTCTACTCAGGTGACTGATTTACTCTATGCGCCCAAGCCAGTTGGGGCTCAAATTCCTTCTGGTAATATTGTTAATTTAAATTTCAAACAAGATCCGGCTTCGTATTTTGCTTATTGGCGAAATTATAAAGAAGTAGTCTATTCGGTTGGTAATTATCAAACTGCCCAAATCGCTTCAATTTATGCTTCTTTAATTAATGCGCCATTGGTAATTGATGGCACGCCTCTGGATAATGATTTATATCTTGGAGGCAAACAGATTATTTGTTTTGGTCAAGTTAATGACAGACCTTGTCAAGAGATTTATAATACATTGCCTTTAATGCAAAGTGCTTATATCGACAAGGTTGAAAATGTCACTGGCCAAAAGGTCAACAAACTTTTAATAACCAATGTGGCTGATTTGAATTTTAACATTACTCTAGATGATAAAGATTTAGCTCTTAACACTAAAAAAACCGGACGCCTACGTCATCTTCTGGGTAAGTCTTCTTTGGCTGCGCCATTTTTGTCAGCGGCTAAATATGAATTAACCCTGCCATTTAATGAGCCAATCAGCTCTTATGATTGCGCTGACAGTAGTTTTGATTGTTATAAAATTAGAGATCAGGTGATTAAGTCGGCTGGTGATTTGGGTTTAAGTGAAATAGATAAAGGAACTTATCAGTATGAGTATAATCACGATCTTTTCTCTCTAAAAATTAAAGACGGCACTGATTTTAAGACTCTGTCTGTCTCAGTTCCTAGGGTTACGATTTGGGGTGATAAGATTTTTTATTTTGATGATGGTTTTTTAAGATCTTATGATTTTATTAGTGGCAAGGTAGAAGACCTTGATAAAAAAGAATATCAATTTATTATTAAAGTAAAAGCGACTGATAATTTTTTAGCCTGGAGTGATTACAATCTTGGCTTTAATGTTTTTAATCTTCAAACTAAAACTTCAATCATGGTACCTACCGATAATATAAACATGGTTGATTATAAAATGGATAAAAATTTTATTTTATGGAATACCGAAACCGTGGTTGACAGCGATGGTCAAAAGTACAAAGGAGAAGCTAAGCTTTATGTTCTAGATACTAGAAATAATCAACAAAGAAATTTTTATACTTCCAGCGACTATACCATTGGTAATATTTTTTTGGCCAGGGGGCTGGCTTTTTGGCAAACAACCTCCAGAGACGACTTTAGCCAAAACGCTCTGTATAGCTATGATTATAATAATAACCGGATTGAATTGATAGCCAACTTGTCCTATGACTCTATTGTGGCTATTAATGATTATTATATTGTTTGGACCAGTGATTTTGGCCAAAAAATCAACTATTTCAATTTAGCCACAAAAGAAACCAAAGAAATCATTTCGAGTGAAAGAGTTTTGAATATTTTTGCTTCTCCTGATATTTTTTATTTAAGAGTGGGTAGCACTGATCAAATTAATTTTAAGGAATTGGCTTTGGCTGATAGTTCGATTAAGGATTTGTTTGTTTACGACGGCTATGACGAAGTTTGTTTGCCTTATAATTTAGATTTTGTTTTTGATGGCGATTTTATTTATTTCCATTGCCAAGAAGCAGGATCGTATCGCTATCAGGAAATTTTTAAGTACAATCGCCAGACAGGCGGAGGTCCAACAGCAGTCACTTTAACTACGACTGTTGACAAGGAGCATATTGTTGCTGACAATGGTCATTTGGCTTGGTTGGAAGATACTAATGGCATCCCCCGACACATGCTTGATGGTTATTTGACAGTTGTCGGCGACGCCTATAGCGTGCCTTATCTTTTCAGAAAAGGTCCGGCTGATAAAAAGCTTTTTGCTAACACTGAGGGGCCCATTTTTTATGAGTCATCGCCAGTCGAACTTCCGGTTGGTCGTTTAACTGGTTATACCGTCTCCGATGTTTCCAGCCAGATTGTCCAATCAATTTTTTATAAGGATTTGGTTTATAATAGGGGTGTAGCTCTGTACGCCTCAGCGGTTAATGGTGATACAGCTGGCACAGATTGGCTTAGCCAAAAAGCTTGTTCAATTTTTAGTACCTCTGGTTATAGTTTAAATGATTGTTCTGCTGAGGGTACTCGTGATCATTATATTGATAAATTTACTGATTGCTCCAGACGTTGTTTGTGTGATAATGATTATAAATATAAACAAGACTACGAGTCGAAAAATGGCGTAGATAGTTGTGGTGCCTTTGATTGCACCACAGCTACATCTTATTGTGACCAGGAAACTAAGCAAAGAATCAGTGAAGCTGGCTTTAGATCTTTGGATGCTGACAATAAATTTATTAATATTGCCTTATTTATGATGGATAAGGAGGGTAAAAATTGGCAAAAAAACACCTTTATCTATTATTATGATCATGGTAATGATAATTTTAGTGGTATTTATAATGGCAATGTGCCAGAATTAGACAGCTCCTTGGTGATTGGCAATGGTTGCGATACCGCTAAAATTTATACCAATTTTAAAGCTACGCCGGATAAAGATGGCTACAGCAATCGGCGGTCCATAGCCTTGACAGCTTTGCGTCAAGGGGCAGTAGCTTTTATCGGCTCATCTAATACTAGTTACACTTGGCACACTGGCGAGGCTGTGGCTAACGATACTTATTATTTAGGCGGTAAATCGCTTGGGCAAAGCTTCTCTGAAAGGAGTAACCCGAATCGTGAAGATGTACTGCTTGGTGACCCAACTTTGATTATCGGTCGCGACCCACAATTAAACGAAGCTATTTATTAAAATGAAAAATATGAAACTAATAAAAACAATCAGCCTTTGGTTATTTCTGATTTTTTGTTTGTTAGCTAAAGAGACTTTGGCTGCCAAGCCTTTAACCGACGAAGAACTTTTGCGTTTGTCGGAAAAAACAGGCGTGCCGATTAGTGTTTATAGGCAAACAAAGATTAGCCCAAGTGTTAAAACACAGGGTTTGGGGCTGTCTATCAAGTGGTCTGTGGCTAAAGAATATAAAATTAACGAGATACCAAAGGCTAGCTTCACAATATATAACAACACCACAGAAAATTTTAATGGCTCGTTGCAATTGTATTATAGCTCCGATGTTTTGTCGGCCGCTAACATAGAAGAACAATGGTTTGGTTTAGGTGCTTGGGAAACATACGGTGGCTATATTAGTGTTCCAAAAATTTCAGAGGTGGTGGCTAAGGGTAAAATTAATTTTTTTGTAGTCATTAAAGACGAACAAGGAAGGGTAATTAAAAAATTTAAAACAGAAACTAATATTGCCACTCAATCATCCATTAATTTGTCGGTGGACTTAGATAAAAAAGTTTATTCTCAGGGAGAGCTGGTTAATATTAAAATTACAGCGCCAGCCGGTTTAAATCCAAAAATTTCTGTTAAAATAAAAAATCAATCAGGCAAGCAAGTTGCCAATTTAACCAAATCAGGGTCTTGGCGTGCTTCGGCCGTCGGTACCTATACGGTTGAAGCTTCGGCTACCAAGGCTAAATACAAACCATATCAAGCTAGTTGGCAGTTTGTGGTGGTGGCTAAAACTCCCGGTAAAATTACGCCACCAGCTAAAGACTCTTCGGTTCTTGGTTCTAAGATCGATAATGATGAAAATATTTTTGGCCAAGTCGTTGATAAAAATTTCCAAAAAAGATTTGCTAATAAATTTTTACTTAGAGCCGAGGCACAAGGTCAAGTTTATTTTGTGATGGCTGATGGTGCGGTTATTTATCTGCCAGGCGCTCAAGCTATGGTGGAATTTTTAGCAAGTAATAATTCAGCGGTCCAAGTTGTTGATTCAAGTGATCAAGCTCTAGTTTTTGAAGCTATTAGACGGGTGGCTGTTGGTATTGGTGAAAAAGATTTTGCTAGATTTATAAAATAAATAAACAAAAAAACAACGCTGTAAAAACGGCGTTGTTTTTTATTTGTGCGCCTGGATGGACTTGAACCATCGACCCCGGCTTTATAAGAGCCGTGCTCTAACCACCTGAGCTACAGGCGCAAAATTTGCAATGTTTATAATATATACGAGTTCTAATAAGTTTAGCGATAACCTCCGCCCCAGGCGGATGCGCCTCGGGCGCAACCTGAGCTACAGGCGCAAATTAATTACAAATTAAAAATTACGAATTACTATTCAAAACCTTATTTAATAATTATAATCTCATCTTTATAAAAATACGAATTACTAATAACCAACCACTTTTAAATTTGTAATTGATAATTTGTAATTCGTAATTGTCTTGGTGGACGATACTGGATTCGAACCAGTGACCTCTACAATGTCAATGTAGCGCTCTAACCAACTGAGCTAATCGTCCTCATATTTCAACCGTTCAACTTATTGTTAAATATTTAAGTCTAGCGATAACCTCCGCCCCAGGCGGATGCGCCTCGGGCGCAAACTGAGCTAATCGTCCATATTATGTAACACGCAACATGTAGCACTTAACAAGGTAAAAATTATTAGGTTTAAAAAATAAATTTGTTTTGCAGAATAACCGTGTTTTATCTCTAAAATTTTAAAAATACCCTTGTTGTGTGTTGTGTGCTGCGTGTTGTGTGTCGCGTGTTATTAATTTAGTTAATTTTTTGCTTTTTGTCAATTTTGACATTATTCGTCTAAAAATATTAAGATAAAATTATAATTTTAGCGATAAGCAGTTCTTTAAATAAAGAGGGGGTTTTAATGAGGCATTTAAGTTTCAGTTTTGACAACTTGTTTCAGCACAAGTCTGTTTGGGGGTCTGTTGCCAGTCTGCCGGTTAATTTGTATTGGCCGGCTAATCTTTGGTCAACCATTAGGCTATTTGGACTTTTGCCAACTGCCATTGTTTTTAATTATGACAGTAATCTGGGCGTCATTTGTTTTCTGTTTTTATTATATACAGATGGTGTTGATGGCGCCATAGCTCGACGTCAGTCGCCATTCACTCAATGGCAATTAGATCCGTTTTTTTGGTTTTACGCTTTCGGTTTAATTAAAATTGAAGTCTGGCGTGAAGTTGGCAAATGGTATGATCCTTTGGCTGACAAAGTTTTCATAATTTCCAGTTTTTATTATTTCGGTTTAATTCTTGAGCCGATAGTCAGTCCGATTTTGTTTTATTTGATGGTGATTATTGAGGTCAGTAACCGTGGTTTTATTGTGCCTTTTGTTAGAAAGGTGATTATGAAAAAGCCTTTATATATCAAAGCCAATAAACTGGGCAAGGCAAAATTCATCAGTGAATCGGTGGTTGGTATTTTAATCATGTCTTATCATCTGCTTGATGATCAATTAATTGTTTCATTGGTTGATATTTTAATGCCGGTAATTGTTATTTTATCTCTTGGTAGTATGCTTGGTCATCTGTGGCCGGAAAAATTTATTAAGCTAAAGCTTTTAAAGCCCTAATTAAAAACAAAACGCCTTATTTTTTTAAGGCGTTTTTTATCTTTAAAGAAAGTCTTGACAGTTAAGGCATCTTAATTTAATATGTAGAGTGCTTAGCAGTCTAATAAAGTGACTGCTAAAAAGATTTTTTAAAAAAATAATAAAGTAGTTTTGTCGCTTTAAGTAATTAAATCAGCAAAACTTAGTAATTTTATGAATTTAAAACCTCTTCACTCCAATGTGATTATCAAGCCCTTGGGTCGTGAAACGGTCACCGCCTCTGGTATCGTCATTCCCGACACCATTAATAAAGAAAAGCCAGAACAAGGCGAAGTGGTGGCTACTGGTCCAGGTAAACTTTTGGACAATGGCCAAGTTGCCACTATGAGTGTTAAAGTCGGAGATAAGGTTATGTTTAGAAAATATTCTCCCGACGAAATAAAAGTCGACAACCAAGAATATTTAGTTATCAAAGAGCAGGATATAATGTTAATAATCGAATAACACGCAACACGTAACATACAACACGCAACAAGGATATTTTTAAAATCTTAAAGATAAAACAAAGCTTATCTGAAAAACAATTTTATTTTTTTAAAGTTAGTAATTTTACCTTGTTGAGTGTTACGTGTTATGTGTTACATGAAAAATATGTCAAAACAAATAATTTTTAATGAGGAGGCTCGATTAGCTCTCAAAAGAGGGGTCGATCAACTAGCTAACGCTGTTAAAGTAACCCTAGGTCCTAAAGGTCGCAATGTAGTTATTGATAAAGGTTATGGCGCCCCGACCATTACTAAAGATGGCGTGACGGTCGCTAAGGAAATTGATCTGGAAGACAAGCTGGAAAATATTGGCGCTGAAATCGTCAAGGAAGTCGCTTCCAAAACCAACGACGCAGCTGGTGATGGTACTACCACCGCCACAGTTTTGGCGCAAGCTATTATTAACGAAGGTTTAAAATTAGTAGCTGCCGGTGTCAACCCGATTGAAATTCGCCATGGTTTGGAAACCAAAGTGGCTGAAGTGGTTGGTGAACTCAAAAAAATGAGCAAGAAAATTTCTTCCAAAGAAGAAATCGCTCAAGTGGCTTCCATCAGTGCCAACGACAAAGAAATCGGTGCTATTATCGCCGAAGCCATGGATAGTGTTGGCCATGAGGGTGTTATTACCGTTGAAGAAGGTCAGTCTTTCGGTGTGGAAAAAGAAGTGGTTGAAGGTATGCAGTTTGATAAGGGTTATGTTTCTCATTATATGATCACCTCTAGTGAATCTATGAAGGCGGAAATGGAAGATCCTTATATTTTAATTACCGACAAAAAAATCTCGGCCATCGCCGATGTTTTACCACTTTTGGAAAAAGTTTTGCAATCAGGTAAAAAAGATATTGTGATTATTGCCGAAGATATTGACGGCGAAGCTTTAGCTACTTTCGTGGTTAACAAATTGCGTGGTACTTTTAATGTCTTAGGCATTAAAGCGCCGGGCTTTGGCGATCGTCGCAAGGCTATTTTGGAAGATATCGCTGTCTTGACTGGCGGTCGGGTAATTTCCGAAGAGGTTGGTTTAAAACTTGACGCAGTCGATTTGAATGATCTTGGTCAGGCTCGCAAAGTCGTGGCGACTAAAGATAACACCACCATCGTTGATGGTCGTGGTCAGGGCGATCAAATCAAGGCTCGCATCGAACAGATCAAGCGTGAAAAAGAATTGTCTGATTCGGATTATGATAAAGAAAAATTAAACGAGCGTTTAGCTAAGTTGTCTGGTGGTGTGGCTATTATTAAAGTTGGCGCTGCCACTGAAACCGAAATGAAAGAAAAGAAAGACCGTATTGAAGACGCTTTAAATGCTACTCGCGCCGCCGTGGAAGAGGGCGTGGTGCCTGGCGGTGGTTTAGCCTTAGCTTTAGCTGGCAAGGCCTTTAACGAAATCAATGGTCAAACCGAAAGCGTTGGTTCAAAAATTATTGCCAGTGCTATTTTGGAACCAATTCGTCAAATTGCCACCAATGCCGGCAAGGATGGTTCCTTGATTCTCTATCGCATTATGAGTGAAAATAAATCAGGCGGTGTAGCTATCGGTTATGATGCCAGTCGCGATCAATTTGTTGATATGATTGGCGCCGGTATTATTGATCCGACTAAAGTTGTTAGAAGCGCTTTGGAAAACGCCGCTAGTGCCGCTATGATGTTTTTAACCACCGAAGCGGTTATTGCCGACAAGCCGTCGGATAAACACGACCACAATCATGGCGGTGGTATGGGTGGTATGAATCCGGGTATGATGGGTATGTAGAGCACGGCAAGTTGAAAGTAAAAAGTTTAAAGTTATAAAGTAAAAACGACTCCAATTTTGGGGTCGTTTTTGATTAACTAGATAAACCATTTTAATCGCTAAGTTTATTTTATAGATAAAACTTTTTTATTCCGTCAGTCTGTATTGATTTATAAAAAATAGCTTATATTAGCTATTTTTTAGTTATGATAAGGTATCCTAAAATTTAATTGACATTTTATTAAATATATGCTATAATTATATCATAGCAAAGAGCTATATTTATAGTTTTTTAACAATTTAGGAGAAACGGCGATGGAAAATTTATCGTCAGGGCAAGCTAAGGGCTTGCACGAAGATTACGCGACTGTGATAAACAGGCTGGGAAATTTAACCAGGGATATTTTATCCAAGGGGTATGAAAAAAGAGTGGCTAGCCAGTATCGGCAATTTGCCAAGGATATCCAGTCGTTTTATGACGGCACCAATCAATATGCCATGGAAAACTTCTCTGATGATCAGCATTATAATCACAGAGCTAAAATGAAAAAATTCTTGAAAAAGATTGGCATGAAGCAATATGTTTCAGTAATGGAATCTACTCAATTACCACCGGTAGACTTAGAGTTACCCTTCGCTCAATTTTTCTTTACCAGGGATTTGAAATTTCTCAAACCCTTGTTTAGAAAATTTTGTTCACCGTATTGGGAGTGGAATAAAAATTGGGACAATCTGCTAAAAAGTAATAACGAGCTAAGACCGAATACACCATATTGGGGCTGGCACTCTGGTCAAGCAGAGGCTACGGCGAAGTATCAGGATTTGATCTTGCATTCCAAGACAGCTGCTTATTTTGCAGCTCTTGACCAAAAATTCATGGACCCAGCAGAAATAATCCAATTTATGATTTATTTGGCAGTGATGAAAAAGAAATTGCTTGATACAATTAATTGGACCATGTGTCCACGGTCGCGCTGGTCTGATGTTTATGTCCCGTTCTTCAGTTCGGATGTTGGTAAGTCCAAGGTCTTCTACTGTCTTCCAGGCTACGCCAGTGACAGCTTGCTTGTGCGTGTCGTGTCCGTTCTCTCCGCAGTTTCTATTTAAACTAGTTCCTATTAACTTCCTCTCTTCTTTACTGAAGAGAGGATTTTTTATATAATCAATGTGGTTGTTAAATCGGTCCCGATGGAATTCTGGGTAACGATTTGCCAAGGAAAAAAAGGAAATTGCTTGCTCAAATTTGGCTGGGCAGAGGCCCGCAAACACTCTTCGGTTGAAGAGGCAATAAAATACGAATTATCTCAAATTCGTAAGGCTCTTGGCAAGGCTCACATCAATGATGCGGGCGAACTTGTTGAAAAAGTTGAGAAAGAAACATAGCTTTCTCAGCAACCATGTTATATAAACCAATACTAAACGTATTGGTTTTTTTATTTATTTTATTGACTGATAAACGTCTAAGTGATAAGCTATTGTATATGAAATTAAACGAATTAACTATAAAACAAGCACAAACTAAATTGGCTGATGGCGAAATCAGCAGTCTTGATTTGACCAAAGCTTGTCTGGATAGAATCGCTGAAGTCAACGAAAAACTGAACGTTTGTCTAACGGTTTTTGGCGAAGAAGCTTTGGCGTCTGCCAAAGAAGCTGATAAACGTTTGGCTAATGGTGAGCGAACACCACTTTTAGGTATACCTTTTTTGGCTAAGGATAATATTTTAGCTAAGGGGCAAAAAACTACTGCCGCTTCCAAAATGTTGGAAAATTATGTGGCGCCTTATGATGCGACGGTGGTGGCTAAATTAAAAAAAGCAGGAGCTGTGCTTTTGGGCAAGACCAATTTAGATGAATTTGCTCATGGCGCTTCAACTGAATATAGCGCCTACGGGCCAACTAAAAATCCCTACGATTTAACTCGCGTACCCGGTGGTTCTTCTGGTGGCTCGGCCGTGGCCGTGGCGACCAATATGTGTTTGTTTGCTTTGGGTACTGATACTGGCGGTTCGGTTAGGCATCCGGCTAGCTTTTGCGGAGTGGTTGGTTTCAAACCTAGCTACGGCGCTTGCTCACGCTTTGGTTTAATTGCCATGACCAGTTCAACTGATGTGCCGGGTGTTTTGGCTAAAACGGCTGATGATGCTTGGCTGGTTGTCCAAGCTATGGCCGGCCAAGACAAACATGATGGCACAACAATTGATTTTGACTTTTCAAACACCTCTAAAACAAAAAATAAAAATAGTTTGAAGGGTTTGAGAATCGGCGTGGCCAAAGAATATTTTGACAAAGGTTTAAACAAGCAAGCTGAAGTTTTGGTTTTGTCGGCCATTGAAGAATTAAAAAAATTAGGTGCCGAAATAGTTCCCATCAGCTTGCCCAATACGATTTACGGCGTTAGTGTTTATTATATTATCACGCCATCAGAAATCAGTTCCAATTTAGCTCGTTTTGATGGTTTGCGTTATGGCTTAAAAACCGAGACCGACGATTTGAGTGAAAATTATTTGAGTAGTCGCGGTCGTGGTTTTGGCGCCGAGGTTAAACGCCGTGTAATGTTGGGCACCTATGCCTTAAGCTCTGGCTATTACGATGCTTATTATATTAAGGCTCAGGCTGTGCGTGCGGAGATTATTAAAGAATTTGCCGGCGCTTTTGATCAGGTTGATTTAATTGCCACGCCAGCTACACCGTCAACTGCTTTTCATTTGGGCGAGCAAAATCAAGATCCTTTAAAGATGTATTTGGAAGATGTTTTTTTGACACCTTCGTCCTTGGCTGGTTTGCCGGCAGTCAGCTTGCCGGCTGGCTTGATCGACGATTTGCCAATAGGCTGGCAGTTGATAGGCGCTAAGGGCGCTGATGATTTGGTTTTGTCGGTGGCTGAAATTTATCAAACCAAAGTTAAAACAGAACAACCAAAACTCCAAGTTTAACAATCAGCCCAAATTCCCCTCTTGAGAGGGGTAGGGATGTATCTCCTTCAAAATTCCCCTCTTGAGAGGGGCAGGGGTGTGTTTCCTTTTAATAAAACTATGATAAAAAAAGCTAAATTATTTTTAATCATGGCCGTCAGTTTTGCTGTTGGCTGTTTGCTTTTAATTGTTTTGGTTTTCATTTTTAAAAACAAAATTGTTTCACCAAAAAAAATAGCCAATGAAGCCGATCAGCTAAAACAGACCAATGCCAGGGTGGTGGCTGGTTTGAATGCCGGTGAAGTGGTTGATGTTAAGTCAATCAACAAGGACGATTTTCTTTTTTCCGATGGTGGCGACAAAACTCAGCTAATTGTTTATCTTGATTTTGATTGCCCTTTCTCTCGACAATATTATCAAACCCTAAAATCACTTAAAAATACTTTTGACAAAGATTTAACTATAGCTTGGCGTCATTATCCTTTGGCCAGTCATTCAGGCGCCTTGGTGGCAGCGCAAGCCTTTGAGTGTGCCAGAGAACAAAATCAGGCTTTGGCTATGACAGAAGCTCTATTTGACAATCAGGACAAGAACGATAATAATATTGAAGGTATTTTAGCTAAGGCTCAAAAAATTGGCTTAAAAGAAACTGATTTTAAAGAATGTTTGACTAGCGAGAAATATAAAGATAAGATATTGGCGCAAAAGGAGGAGGCGGGTTTATTTGGTGTTAATGGTGTGCCGGCTAGTTTTTTAAACGGTCGCAGTTTGCCGGGCGCTTATCAGTTTGAAGATTTTTCCGATGCTACAGGCCGACAATATGAAGGCCTAAAAACACTTGTTGAAAAAGAAATAAAAAAATAAAAAATCGTCATAAATTGTCATTCTGAACTTGTTTCAGAATCCCGTGAATAATACGAGATAGCGAGTTTAAGATGACAGAAATATCACGGAGGATTCGCCTAGAGGCCTATGGCGCGTGCTTGGAAAGCACGTTGGGCGCAAGCCCTCGTGGGTTCGAATCCCACATCCTCCGCAGTAAAAAACCCAACCTCATGGCTGTAGCTACAAACCCTATCTGAATAATTTACTAAATAAATGCTATTAAACAAAAAACTCTTATTTCATGATCAGTTGCCGGAGGATATGCAAAAAATAATCAAGGAATTGAAAAAATCCGAAAATAAAGAAGCTTGTTTACTAAAGGCTTATAATATCTTAGCCAACAAGTACCGTGGACAAAGAGGAGCAACTTATACTAAATTACATCATTTGGCTGTTTCCGATATCAACAAGCTTTGGGCCAAACAAGGTTTTATGCACTGCACCAATATTAACTACATCATGAAGTTGTTATTGGTTAGAAGCGGTTTTTTTACTGAAAATGACATCATTGCTAAGTGGACTCACGTCTGGTATATCTCGCCTCACCAATACTTAAAAATTAAAATAAAAGATAATCAATATATCAATATTGATATATGGGCTAAAATTTACGGTATTAGTTTCGGTGATTTTGCCAAGGGCTTTCATTAATTATTTTTTATATTTTAGACTAACTAAAAACAGCCGTCTTGGCTGTTTTTAGTGCCCTCAGCAGGAATTAAAGATGCGTAAAAACAACATTGGACGCTCCCAACCGAAGCGCTCAGCGGCAACCTCGGGCAAGTGAGCAAAGCACGGTTCGGGCGCCGAGTGAGCGCGGGAATCCCACCCTCTCCGCACAAACAAAAAAACCTGATCTGTATCAAGTTTTTTAATTTGTGATTACTAGTATAGTAGCGTTAATCCTCAATTTGGAATTTATATTGATTGATTCTTTCTAACATTTTTAGAGTATTATGAACAGATAAATTGCCAGTGTTGAATACTTTGATATGATTATAGCTATTCATTAGAGGTGTTAAAAATTCATCACCCCAAGACGGCGAAAAAGTATTTACTCCAGCAAAGTCAATTTCAAGATTTTCCGTAGCTCCGAGATCTTTCAGTGTCGGCAACAAAGCCTTGTAAGCCTCATTGCCTAATTGCCTTGAGGTTAAGGTAGTACCAAATTTGTTTAATAGAATTTTCATAAGTTTAAAAATTAATAATAGCCAAACAGCCATGGAGAATTTTTTTATTCACGCTTAAGTTTAGTTTTTTATCTCCCTGTTTAAGCTTTAATTTAGCCGTGCCAGACAAGAATAATAATTTAAAATCATTATTGACGATATTTTCCCTAACCCACTTTAAACCGTTGCCCCTGTTTTCCGGCGCGCGCCCTGAAATATATTCGGTAAAGGCAGTAATTAAAGCGTCTCGGTCATTCGTTAAATCTGGTTTTATTCGTTTGAGAGTCTTCAAGATTCCTTGCCCCCGATCAGCTAAGACGATTTGTCGCTTATCAATGTCATAAGAGAAAAAAATGCCAGGAACATCCGGCCACTGGCCGAGATTGTGATCAAAGGAGTTGTTGCCGATTTCGCCGACCGAAGAAGTGATTAAAGAAAAACTGCGTTGGTATTTAAGAATTTTTAGCAAATCACTTTCCAATCGTTGTAGGCGGGCTTGAAAAACCGATGAAGTTTGGCAATAGAAAATACTTGGTGGATTATAGGGTTTAGCGGCTTTGAGCCAATTTAAAGCTATTTTCGCCAAGTCAAAAGTTAATAAAAAAGACGTTAAATCATCTTGACGGTAATAGCGATGTCCACCTTGGGAACGACTTGCTTTAAGTCGGCCGGACTTATCCCAACGTCTTAAGGTGGAAACATCAACTTCTAGTTGTTCGGCTACTTGACCGATTGATAGCAGATTATCCATATACACAGTATAGCGTTAATTTGAAATCTATGCAAATATGGTAGAGATAATTATTAAAAAAATGGCTAAAAATAGCTTAAAAAGTGCTATAATTTAGTATATTTAAATTATAAACCTATACAAAACACAAAATATTTATTATCATGTCATTGACAAAGTTTTTAAAGTATGCTATAATATATACATAATCAAGAAAGGAACTTTGACAAATAATAAAGGTTAGTAATAAAGCGCAAATCAAAACTCGATAAAAACCCTTGGTTTTCGGCTTATTACTAATTTTTGTTTATATTTTTATAGGAGCTTATCATGAAAAAATTTTTTCTTTATTTTTCTGAAAATAGTGCTATGTATGTAGCACTGCATGCCATGTATAAAAGAAGTAGGGGCAGAAAGCCATCGGCAATATTTGGCGAGGAACACAACCCTAAAAAGGCGTTACAACTGGCAAAACAGGTTTTATCGCAAGGGACGTGCGTCCAAACAAAAAAACCATGTACAGCAACTTTCATTTTAGAAACAATGGCTCGCCTTAATCTTCGTGCGTATGGCGTTTCTGAAATGATAAATTTATTACAAAGTTCTGGTTCTGCCGGTATATCTTTAGATTTGTCTGCAAGCCCAGCATTAAATCAGTGGGGAAGTCCGCAAGATATTGCAGAATCTTTTTTTAGGAGTTTACCATGGGAATAGAAACCGCTAAAGAATTATTGGATTTTATCTATCCTAACCACAGCAGAATAAGTTGTAATGATAATAATATTACCAATGGTTTTTATTCAAACGATGTGGATGGTTCTGGGAGATGTACTCGTTGTATGTTTTTAGAAATCTTAAAAGGAAGACAAATACCAAAAGAAGTCTTAGACGCTTTTAAAGAAGGTTTGGTATGATTATGCTATTAGAGGGTAATGTTTAAATAATTATTTTTTAAAACATAATTAAAGCAGGGAGTTATACAACATAACAACCTGCTTTTTTCGTTGCTTTTTTCGCCTAACTAGTATATTCTTGATTTATCCTGATTGTTAATTAAGGTCGTTTCAATTAAGTCTGATCATTTTTACCAAATATTTTTACTTAACATAGCTATAATTATTCGATTTATTGTGATAAGTAAGAATATTTTTTGTTTTTAAATTAATATTCAAATAAAAATAAATTATGAAAAAAATTATTATTGCAGTCGGTGTGATTGTTGTGGGTCTAGGTCTATTCTTTTTTATTAATCAAAAACAAACAGTTCAAGATCCCGAGCAGGTGGTATTGGGAAAAACATTAAGTTTGTCACGCGAGTATGTGGCTTTGCGTTATCGAACCAATAAAGTTTTAGTAGATGCTAAAAGTTTTGGTAGCTACGATGCTTGGAATGCAGAAATGTTAAATGTAATAAAAGCTTGGGAGACTTTAGACTCAGAATCCGTAGAGTTAGAAAATTTAGCTGATAAAATGTCTGAGGAAAAAGTTGGTTTTGAAATTATTTCATCGGCCTTAGCTTATGATAAACAAGAGATATCTAATATCTATGATAAAGCTCCGGCCGGCAAAAAGATAAAAACTTTGGCAAAATTTTTGGGAGTGGATGCTAAGACTGCCTTTAAAATATTGCAAAATGATCAAGCGCGGGTGCAGGCAGATGCTTGGAACGAAGAAGGTGATTTGTTTAAAACTTTAGAAAATTCAGCCATCTTAGTAAAAGATACCTGTAAAGTTGGAATATTTGTTGGCACTATTATCGGCACGGGTGGTACATCAGCCCTTGTGGCTGGATCTACTTTGACCCAGACAGCGGTGGTGGTTAGTGGTGCTGATTTAGTTCTTGAAATCACTGACGATTCTGCTAAAATTGGTTTGGGTAATAATAATAAAATTTCTAGCGTGGTAAGCTCTGTCCGAGTAGTGACTGAGCCACTGGCTACAATTTTAGCTATATCAGACGTTCCCAATAATTTGGCTAAGGGGATTGATAAATTTAATGCTGTTAATTTAGCGCTTGAACAATTTCGAGTTTCTGCTCAAGAGGGAAAAATTGTCGGAGTGCAATTACCAGCGTATACTAAAAATCAGAGTGAGACCCCTATTCAAGTAGCTGTTATGCAAAAAGAGGAATTGGGTGCTTGGCTTGAGTCGCAGGGGGCAAAAACCGATTCAGAAACAACTGCTGAGTTGGAAAATATTTTAAAAATTGTCGAGACACAAGAGGCTGAAAAGAAAATGGCTAATCCAAACGAGGAAATAAAGGATGAAAATCAGGATAAGCAAACGGGTAATAATGATTCAGTGGTTGGTGTATGGGAGGGAATTATGAAATATACCCCTAGTCAAAGCGCATCAGAAGAACAATTAAATTTTGCTTTTAATCTGAATAATGACGGTACTGTAACTATGGCCAGCGAACGTTTAAAATTTAATTCTTGGAAGCAAGAAGGCAATGTTGTTAAGCTTACTATATCAGGAGCTGAACAAGATAGTTATTTTGAATTTAATTTAGCTGGTGATACTTTAACATTTATTAAATCAGCTGGACCAAATTCAGAAGGAGAGTGGCAAGAGGATTTTGCCGGAGAGGATTTTTTTGGCGGTAAATTTATGGAAATTTCTTTGCAAAGACAATAAAGTATATAATTTAATCAATTAAAAAATTTCTCACTCTCAATGCATATAAAATTATAATTTAAGATCTAGAAAACCATAAATATAATAAGCTTAATTCTCTTCGCACTAATAAAATTAATCCAATTGTTATTAAGTTGTTGGAGATGTACCTCGTTATTTAAACGCTTTACATTTGTAGACCGGTGATATATATTGTGGTTAGTAAAAATTATAAAAAAAGGAGAAGGTAATGATTGATCTTTTTAAAGCTTTGAAGATTATGGAGCAAGCGGCAATTGATGCCGGACGACTGCTTACTAAAATGCAGCCAAAAAGTAGGCGATTAGAATCCCGAAAGGATTTTTTGACAGATGCCGATCTTGAGTCTGAGCAAGCCATTCTCTCTGTGCTTGAGGCTGAATATCCGGAAATAACATCATTTTCCGAAGAGCAGGGTGGCATCATGACCGACGGCTATCTTTGGGTTATTGATCCGATTGATGGCACTATCAATTTTTTTCTGGGAGACAGTCACTGGGGAGTTTCCATCGCGCTCGTTAAGCGTCAGCAGACAATAGCTGGCGTGGTATATTTGCCGGCCAATAAACAGCTTTTTTCAGCTTCATGTGATACACCAACAAAACTTCGGATTGTAGACAGTGAAGACGAAGAAATTAATCTCCATGTAAATAACGAGACTAATTTAATAAATTCGCAATTCTGGTTTGGCTGGGGCAAAGAAGACTGCGGAGGTGAGGATCATAGAAAAGTGTGTGAGGCGATGGCAAAACTAGATCGCCAAACTCTCTATCCGCAAATTCGTAATTCCGCTACAGCTGATATGATGATGGTTGCTTGGGGCAAGATTCATGGTTATGTATTTTTGAAACCAGAGCCATTTGATATCGCTGCCGCTGGATTGATTATTGAGCGCGCTGGAGGCAGTGTCACTGACCAGAATGGTCATCCATGGAATGCATTTTCAAGTTCGCTTATAGCGAGTAATGGAATATTGCACGAAAAATTGCTGTCTGTTATTAACACTTAGTAAATTTTATTGAAGGCGCACACTAAAACAGTGTGCCTTTTTTATTTCGGAGTAACTACCAGTATTTTAGAATATAATTAAGAGATGCTTAGAAAATTTTATGTCATTTATTATATTAGCTAATGTAAAATAAAATGCCTTGTTTTTTCAGGGTTTTTTTGTTAAGTTGTAAGGCAGGGGCGAGTCTAATTATTTAAGCCACTTTATGGATTACAGAAAATTTAGATCACAAAGATTTTGGGGACATTTTTTTTCAGTACCGTTTATTTGGTTGCCACTTTTGGGTTTATGGCTGTTGGATTTGATGTTGACGCTTTATCAGGCGGTTTGTTTTCCGATTTACGGTTTGGAAAAAGTTAAGCGCTCGGCCTATATTCTTGTCAGAGATCGCAACAAGTTGGCTTATCTAGAACCCTTGGAAAAACTTGGTTGTATGTACTGCGGTTATGCCAATGGTTTTTTGCTTTACGCCAAAGAAGTCGCCGGTCGAACGGAAAAATATTGGTGTGGCGTTATGCACGAGGCCAAGCCTGGTTTTAAAACTCAGGCTAGCCAAGTGGAACAAAATTTTGCCCGCTTTGATGACGAAAAAGATTTTAAGAAAAAATACGGAGATTAATTTTTTTAAAAAGTAATCGTCGTGGTAGTCTGGTTTTAGAAAGAGTGGTTATTTCGCATAGCCCATTTGTTATCAACGAGATTGCCACTCCATCCCGCTGAGGCGGGAGCGGATCGCCATGACAGTTTTTTAAGAGTTTTTGTGGGCCTAAAGAATAATTATAAATATGACGGATAATTATCAAGACAATTTAAAAGTTCAACAGGATTATTATAATAATACCGCCGACAAATATGACGGTTGGCATGTTGATGTGCCCAGCGCTTTGGTGGTTAATCAGTGGAATCTTGATAATTTGAAAAAATTTTTGGGAGAGCAAAAAATTACCAAGTGCTTGGACCTCGGCTGTGGCAGTGGTCGCTTGTCGGCCGATTTACTTAAGCTAAGTGCTGAAGTTTACGGTTTGGACGCGTCTGAAGCTCTTTTGGCGATTGCCACTAAAAAATATCCTGAGTTGAAGCTGACTTTGGGTGAGGTGACTAAACTACCTTATGAAGATAATTTTTTTGATTTGGTGGTGGTTAATGGTGCCTTTCATCATTTTTTTGCCCTGAAAGAAACTTGCATTGAAATTGAGCGAGTGCTAAAGCCGGCTGGTGTTTTGGCTGTTTTGGGAGAGCCTAATAAAAATTATAATCCTAGAAATATTTTTTGGTATGGATTTATCGCTTATATGGTTTGGCGAAAAATTTTAAGTTTAGTAAGCCGTCGCCACAGCACCGAAGTTATTGAGCCAGACGCCGAAGCTTTTGAGCCGTTAAAAATGAAAAAAGTTTTAAGTGACAGTGGTTTGCAGGTTGAGAAATTTTATACCTACGATTACGGTCCACGTTTGAATAATAATTTTTGGCTTAAACATTATCATCGGATATTAAAATTGGAACACAAAACTTTGGCTAAGTGGGCGCCTCTAAAGGGTAGTGCCATCCAGACTTTTTGCCGAAAAAAACAAGCTTAATCTTGATTTTTTGCTAATTTTTTGTTAGACTAAAAGTGAATTTTAAAGTTTCTCTGCTTTAGTAAGAGTGGGGATAAAGATATGAATTACAAACACACACAAATTGCTTATCTGATAATTGCTGTTATGATTTTGGCGTTGATTCCGCTTGTTTTAGCGATTAGTCAGCAAAAAGAAGGTACTTGGGTGGTACTGATGGTTGCTTTGATTCTGGCTGTTTCTGGCTGGCTGTTTTCTTCGCTGACTGTTGAGGTTGAAAATGGTTTTTTAAAGTTTTGGTTTGGTCCGAGCTTTATCAAAAAAAATATAGATTTAAGCCAGGTGGTTGATTGCCAGGCGGTTAAAAATTCTTGGCTGTGTGGCTGGGGTATTCATTTGACGGCTAATGGCTGGCTTTATAATGTTTCTGGATTTGAGGCTGTGGAAATAAAATTAAAATCCGGCAAACGATTTCGTTTGGGCACAGATCAGCCGACAGAATTATGTCAGGCTATTAAAACTAACCTTCACTAATATGAGAAGATCTTGGTTGTGGATTATTTTTATTTTAACAGCTGTGGCCGTAATGTATGTTTGGCGATTATCGGCTGGTGGTAAAATCAATTGCTTTTGCCATGACGGTCAGGAAACTGTCACTCGTTGCCAGAGCGACGGCGCTGATACTTGTCAGATCAAGCAATAATTTTAAAATTTTAAAAACATAAAACCCCTTGACCATATTTGTTGGTAAGGGGTTATATTTTTGTTGTAAAAATTTGATTTAACTTTTCAAGTTGCTCGGGGCTAATTTTTTTCTCAGCCAAAATTTCTTTGAGTCGTCGGCAAATTTTTCTTCTGAGCATGCTGTTTATGGTTTGATACCAATACGACATCAGCTCGTCAAGATCGTCATAGCCTTTTTGTTTGAGAAGGCGGTTGGTTAGACTGCTGAAAAAGTCTGTTAGTGAAGTGTGCTTGCTACACCAGTAAATAATTTCTTGTAGTGTAAAATTTTGTCTTCCCATTAATAAACCTATTTCCTCGGTATCTTGCAACAACCTTTCTTTTTTTCTGAAAATTAAATCCTTGAATTGTTTTTTGGCTTTAATGATTTTTTCCAATTCGGCTATTTTTTCAGTTAGCTCGTTTGCTAAGGTCGCCTGACCATTTTGTTTAAAAAGAAGCACTTTGCCGAAAATTACCATTAAATCAGGACTTAATAAACCTGTTTTTTCCATTTTCTCACCTGTTTATTTAAAGAACATAATATATGATTATAGCATATTTTTTAAAATTTGGCAAGACCTTGCCTTTGTTGCTCTCATATACTAAACTAAAAATACTAAAAACCTTTAATTTTTTAAAAAATGAAGCTAATTTTAAACAAAAATTCTCTAAGAGAGAATCCGGTGCAATTCATGCGTCGCGCTGGTTATAGTTTTATTCGTGGCATTGCCGGCGAAGAGATGAGCTTCCAGCGCCCTTTGGAGGCTGGCGGTTGGCCACGTTTTCATGTTTATTTAAAAGAGGATCGTGATCAAGTTTTTATCAATTTGCATCTTGATCAAAAACGAGCCAGCTACGAAGGCAGTTCAGCTCACAACGCTGAATACGACAGTCAGCTTACCAAGACGGAATTGGAAAGAATAAATTTTTTAGCAACCCATTAGATTGTACAAAAATTTCAAATGCCAAAATCCAAATTTCCAATTTTGGTGTCGCTTCGCGACTCATTAAAAATAAAAGGCCACGATAGCCAGTATAAAAATTAAAAATTTTTGTCATCATGACCGGAGCTGAAGAAGTAAAAAACAAGTTGGACATTGTTGAGGTAATTAGAGAATACATTACTTTAAAACCGTCCGGCAGAAATTTTCAGGCGCTTTGTCCGTTTCATAACGAGAAAAGTCCGTCTTTTGTTATTAGTCCAGACAAGCAAATTTGGCATTGCTTCGGCTGTGGTAAGGGCGGTGATGTTTTTACTTTTGTCATGGAAAAAGAAGGTTTGACTTTTAGTGAAACTTTGCGTTTGTTGGCGCTTAAGGCCGGTGTTAGTCTGCCTGAATACAGCCCGGAATTAGTTGGACAAAAAAATCGTTTATTAGATGCTATAGAAATTGCCGTGACTTATTATCAGCACGTTTTGTTGGAATCGCCTCAGGCCGAAGATGCTCGTCAGTATTTAGCTGGGCGGGGTTTGACTGAACAGGTGATAGACGATTGGCAGATTGGCTACAGTCCGGAGTCTTGGGATGATTTAATCAATTTATTAAAAAGCAAAGGCTTTAATGAAAAAGATATTTTTGAAGCTGGTTTGTCGGTACAGAAAGCCGGTGGTACTAGTCGTTATTTCAACCGTTTTCGTGGCCGAATTATGTTTCCGATTGCTGATATCAATGCCAATGTTGTTGGTTTTACGGCTCGGGTTTTGCCCAACAAAGCCGGCACCGATAATATGGGCAAATATGTTAATAGCCCACAAAGTAAAATTTTTGATAAAAGTAAATTATTGTTTGCCCTAAACCGAGCCAAAAATTCAATTCGCGAACAAGACTATGTAATTATTGTTGAAGGCCAGATGGATGCCATCACGGCCCACCAATTTGGTTTTAAAAATGTTATTGCCTCATCAGGCACGGCGCTAACTGCTGATCAGGTTAGGCTCTTAGAAAGATTTACCGACAATTTATTGTTTGCCTTGGACGCCGATGCAGCCGGTCAGCTGGCCACTGATCGAGCCAGTCAAAATATTGTGGCAGGTGATATCAAAATCGTGGAAGCTAGAGATCGTTTTGGTCGTCTTAACCATTACATTGATCCAACTAAAAGTTTTAAAAAAAATATCAAAGTCGCTTTGATGCCTCAGGGTAAAGATCCTGATGAGTGCATTAGACGCGACCGCTCCGGCTGGATTCGCGCCTTAGGTGAAGCTAAGCCTTTGATGCAATATTATTTTGATAAAATTTTAGAGCCTTTAAATTTGGATTCAGCCGATGGCAAGCGCCAAGCTGCCAAAAGCCTCTTACCTTTGGTTAGTCGTTTGCCTAATCCGGTGGAAAAAGATTTTTATGTAAAAAGATTAGCCAGCTTAATTGATATTGATCCAAAATTTCTTTATGAAGCCATGCCGGCGCCGGAGAGATCCAATCCTAACGAAGCACCAAAAGATTTGCCAACCGCAACTTATGTGGCCAAGCGTGAAGAGATTTTGTCGGAGCACCTTTTGGCTTTAATTTGTAAATTTCCCTTATTTATCAACTATCTTTTTGATCAGGTCTTGCCAGAACACCTTGTTGGTGAACCCAGCCAAGCGATTTACAAAAGCCTAATCTTGTATTATAATCAAATTGCAGTTAATCAAGACTCCGGTCTTGGAATTTTTGTTTTAAATTACAATGATTTTAAGGATTGGTTGCTTAAAAACGATTTTAGCAGTGCTACCAAAGAATTTGATAAATTGATAATTATTGGCGAAAGAGACTTTGGTGAGCACAGTCAGGCTGAGGCCGATTTGGAAATTAAGCGTATCGCCAAAACCCTAAAAAGAAGCTATCTTAACTTTCGCCTTAAGGAATTGACCAAATTGATAGCCGAGTTGGAAAGCCAGAAAGCCGGCAAGACAGAAATGGACGAGATTATGGGAGAGTTTAATAATTTAACTCAAGAGATAAGAAAAATTTTAGACTAAAATATGGCAAAAGCCAACAACAAAAAAATCAAACGAAGCGCGCCCAAGGCTACCAAGCGTTCGGTTAAAAAAGCGCCAGTCAAAAAAGTTTTGCCCAAGGCCAAGCCAAAAAAGGTGGCGCCCAAAGCTAAAGCCAAGGTTAAGGCTAAAGTTAAGCCAGCGCCGAAGAAAAATATAAAAAAAATTAATCGGCCAAGGATTATTAAGGCTCCGGAAGTTAAATTGCCGATTAGATTAAGCGATGAGGCTTTAAACTTTATGGTCAGCAAGTGGCGAACTCGTTGTTTTGTGACCGAGACTGAATTACTCCAAGCTTTTCCCGATATTGAAGAGTATGTTTATGATTACGAATTATTTTTAGAGCGTTTACACAAAAATAGCATCTCTATTATTGAAGATTCCGGTGGTTTTTTGGATACAGAAGTTAATCAAAAGAAAAAAGATCAAATACAAGATTTGCTGGGCTCTGATAAAGATCGTTTGAAATTTGATATCTCTGAATTATCTTCCGATTCTATTCAGATGTATCTTAGAGAAATCGGCAAGGTGCCTCTTTTGTCAACAGAAGAAGAAGTTGAGCTGGCCAAAAGAAAAGAGCAGGGCGACAAGCGCGCCGAGCGTCGTTTGATTGAGGCTAACTTGCGCTTGGTGGTGTCTATCGCCAAAAAATTTGCCGGCTCCAAGGGCTTGAGTCTGTTGGATTTAATTCAAGAAGGCAATATTGGTTTGTTTCGCGCTGTAGAAAAATTTGAATATAGAAAAGGTTATAAATTTTCCACCTACGCTACTTGGTGGATTCGTCAGGCCATCACTCGTTCCTTGGCTGATCAATCCAGGACCATTCGTATTCCTGTGCACATGGTGGAAACTATTAACAAATGCAAACAGATACAGCGCTCGCTAGTGCAATCCTTGGGACGTGAACCATTGCCGGAGGAAATCGCCGCCGAGATGGGCGAGGATATTGAAAAGGTTCGCTATATTTTAAAAATTTCTCAAGACACAATTTCTTTGGGCACGACTATTGGCGACGACGATGAAGACTCCACCCTAGAAGATTTTATTGAAGATATCAAAACCGTCACACCAGATCGTGAGGCCGCTTTACAACTCTTGAAAGATTATGTCCATGAAATTATTTCTCGGCTTAGTCCGCGTGAGCAGAAAATTTTGGAAATGCGCTTCGGTTTGATTGATGGCGTGGCCCATACTTTGGAGGAAGTCGGTCAGGAGTTTGATGTGACCCGCGAGCGTATTCGCCAGATTGAAGCCAAGGCTATTGAGAAAATTCAGAAACTGCCAGGCATCAAAAAATTAAAAGATTACTAAACAATTGACGGCGTGTGAGCCGTCATCTCCGCCAGCCGGCGGACAGGCCGGACAAATGAAGCGCCAAAGGTGCTGAGTGCGATCCAGGATCCAGTAAGTTCTATAATTACCAATTAATTTGTATTTTTCGGCTCATTAAAAGGCAATTTCTAAACTTGACTTTTATAGGTAATTATATATAATAATCAAGTAATAAAATAATAATTCGTAATTTTTTAAGAACGTCATTCCCGTCCCGCCAAAGCGGGAGGAATCCAGACTATTATCTGCTTTGCCATGGCCTGGATACCCGCCTGCGCGGGTATGACAAATTTTCGTAATTTGAAATTGAATACATTCCGCGGTAGCTCAGTTGGTTACCTGCCTGCCGGCAGGCAGGGAGCGACTAGCCTGCCAAATAACAATGTACACGATTTATGCAATACATAGTATTTCTCATAACAGAATCTATGTAGGCATGACAAACAATGTAAAACAAAAATTGAAAGATCATAATCGAGGCCATGTTTTTTCAACAAAAGGTTATAGGCCATGGTTTGTCTTTTTTGAAGAGACGGTTGAAACCAGAGAATTAGCAAGAACAAGAGAAAAATATTGGAAAAGTGGTTGTGGTAAAGAACAATTAAAAATAATATTCCGCGGTAGCTCAGCTGGTTAGAGCGACTGACTGTTAATCAGTAGGTCGTGGGTTCGAGCCCCACCCGCGGAGCAAATTTAAAAAGAGCCTAAAATGGCTCTTTTTAAAATTTAGTATTATTTATTAATATTGACAAAAAAATGTCTATCAGTCATAATTTTTTATTGTTCTTTTAAATCATAATAAAACTCGCAAACAGCTACAAAATTAACAATGAAAGGAGGTGAATAAAGTGTTTGAAATTAGTGAAACACTAGCAATAAAAGCAGTTGTAGAAAGAGTATTCCCTGGTGGTAATCACGGCCCTTTTGCTGTGGCTAGTTCTAGTGCTATTTCTGGTTCCGTGACTTTTTCTTTGGAACCGACAGTATGGCAAGAAGAGAAGTGGCCCGAAGAAGGTGCAGTTGTCTATTTAACTAAACTTATCAAAAAACGCGCTGGATGGCGCTCAAAAAAAGGACGGCATTGGTTGCTGTCCGACGAGCAAACAGCAGAAAAGGAGAAAATCATGAAAAAACTGAAAGTATTTATTTCAGGTTTGAAAGAGAAATTTTTCCCAACCGAAGAAGATTCGATTTGGGAAAAATGGGTTGATTATGCGGATAGAGATGAAAAGAGCTTAATTGAGCTTTTATCATCTGATGCCAGAGACAATTTCAAGAAAAGAGCTTTGTTTATTTTGTTAGTCCCGTCAAATGATTTTAATCCATTGTATTGGAAAAAAAATGTTGGACAATTTTATTACCGAGACGAATTTCTAAAAAAACTAAATGACAATCAGCTTGATTATGTGGCCGATTTAATTTATGAGTTTTGCTTGGCTCTCAGGAGTAGCGAGCCGAAAAATGTGGCTGAGGGCGGTGAAGGATTTGTTATGTTCATGTCGGTACCTGATAAACTTGTCAAACCCCTGGATTATTATAATCGATGCATTTTAAGTCTTTTACCTTCGCTTCCCGAAGAAAAAGCGAAAAAACTTTTTTCGTTATTTTCATTTATTGATCTTGTCGCTTACTTTGGTTTAGATGATGCCTCTGGCTACAATCCTTTCAGAGACCTCTTGTACTCTGATATTAGTGAAGAGTTGAAAAAAGTGGCTGACGATAAAATGCGACAAATCATTCTAAGTGAGCTTGCCGGCAAAACCAAACCAAGAAAAGATTGGGAGGGGGCGCTTCATCAATATGCAGATATTGTGCAATCAATGTCGCATAGCAAGCCAAGCTATTCACTTGATCTGTATGCCAGTCAAATTCAATTTATAATGGACAACCGTAAAGGCCGAAGCGATTTGATTAGTAATTATTTGGTAATTAATCTTTTTAATATTTTTGTCGACGAGAAATTTGCGAAGCTTAGACGCACTATAGCTAGGTACTCGTTACTTGAAAATAACGAAGCGTTCTCTAGATTTAGTATCTATGGCAAAGAAACTCAGCAGGCGGTTGATTATATCTTGAAAGAGTTTGGCGACGACCATGAGCTTGTCGCTAAAGTCAAAAAATTGCAAGAAGAAAGAGATAAAAGACAAGCTGAGCAAAAAGCTCATCAGACTAAAGAAAAATTAACCGAAGAAGAAATATTATCTCAAATGAGCTAATAAATTTTAAAACAAACCAGCCCCGAGAAAGTAAATTTCTTGGGGTTTTTTATTCTAACACCCACCACCGCTCTTAATGCCAATACCCTGCTCGATATTTTTTGTTTACATTGACAAGACTATATTGATATGATAAAAAAATATATCAAGAACTTTAAAATATTTATATTGAATAGACTATTAACAATCAAGAGGAGCAGTTCTAATGGAAACAATGAAAATAGAAGTATTTAAGATGAGGTTCCCAGACAAAGAAAGGTATTTTTATTATGCAAATAACCATAAATGGTGGATGGATAATAGAGAGACTCCGTTATTTTGTCTTAATCACTCGCCGTTCTTTCATGTCGAAGAAAGTCTTTTGGGTTTAGCGAGCTTTTTGTTTGAGCGTTTAAAGAAAAGGTCTCTTGACTATGATTTTGAATTAGTAATTCCTAAAAATCAATGCAATTTTCAATTTTTTAGACGGGCTCGCAATTTTTTTCCAGAGAAGGGTGACAATTTTGTTTCTTTAGAACCATTATCTGATAGTGAAATTGATGATTTTTGGAAAATTTGTTCAAAATTGTCTCAAGAAATGTAACCGATACAATAATAATAGCCGATAGTATAATTAACTATCGGTTTTTTTATTATTTTCTAATCATCGCCCGCAGATTTTCCTCTCCCCACTGGGGAGAGGGTTGGAGTGAGGGGTTTTACGATAGACCTGTAGAAATATTAATAGCTCAAAACTTCATACCTCACCCTGTCCCTCTCCTACCTTAGGAGAGGGAACTAATTATATTATAGTCACACTTAATATTTTAATTTAATAAAATAGGTTTTTATTTATACACGGAAAGTGCTACCCCTAAACCTACCTACAGGTTTTGGGGTAATAAAAAAGTCTCTTTTTGAGAGACTTTAAAATATTATTTGATTGGTGGCCAGACAATAACTACGGTCTGGTTGTTTTTTATTTTGTCGTTGTTTGGCGCATACCAGGGCGAATGAAAACATTCTTTAATGGTTTCTCCTGAAGGGGCGGAGTCCACTTCTTTCCAAAAATCACCGCCGATAATCAGTGTGGCGTTGCCACTAATTTTAACTTTGCATTCTACTTGATAGAGGCAATTTTTTTGGCGAGCATGTTTTTGCCCGGAAAATAACCAGAAGTGACTGGCTTTACCCGCTTCAAGACTGGGCCAAATTTTTAGCCAGCCATTAGCTACCAAGGAATTTTTCATGACAGAGTGATCGTCATTTTTGTACCAACGGTCATAGAGACCACCTTCATTTCCATTAAGTGGTCTGGGGCTGTCGTAAAAGTTGTAATCAATCTTGTACTCTTGTCTGGTTTTTTTGACGGTGTCCAACTCAACTAAGCTGAAATAATCAATTTCAACAAAATCATTAGAGTCGGCCGGAGCCAAGGGATTTATGGGTACGATGTGTCCCCAAATTTGAATGGCTTTAAAATCCGGCATAGCGTTAAAATAATCGCCAGACCAACTACTTGCCCACCAAGAATGACAATCCGGTGGTATAGCGTCTGCATAGTAAAAAGCGCTGATGGTGTCTGGGGGATTGGTTGTGTGAGTGGTATCAATCGGCTTGCTTGGTTCGCTTGGGTTGTTAGAGCAACTAGTGCCTGTTAGGCCAAATAATAAGGCGCAAACAATAACTGAAATTAGAGTTATTATTTTCATTTTCTTACCTCTTGAATGGTTATTTTAAAGAACTTGCTTATAAAAATTTATTTTATATTTTATAACAATATTATGGTTTTGTCAAGATTTTTGTCAAGATTTAAAAACATCGCTTTATGGGCGATGTTTTGTTTTAAGATAGTTGATTTTGTTCATTTTCGGTTTTTGCTTTTTCCATGATAGTGGCTAGTTTAAAGGTGTAGGCTCCTTTTTCCACTATGAAAAAAGCTACCAAAATAATAATAGCAACAAACCAGCTTTCATTTGGTCCGTAAATCGCCATAATCATGGTATTAGCAATAACGCTACCCTTAAGACCTAGGCGAATTTTGGCAAATAGGCTATAAAAAAACCTGATTTCGCTGGAAAAATAAACAATATACCATATTAGATCAAACAGGCAAAGTGCGGCGAAGCTTATGTAAATAGCCTGATTTTCGCCTTTATATGCCCTGCCTAGGTTAAAATAAAGCAGAATGATGACCGCGCCTATGGTATAAACAATATAGCTAGCGGTTTTGTCCTTATAATCTTTAATGGTTTTTGTTTCCATGGTTGTTTTCCCGTAATTAATGTTTAAAAGAACAATTTTAAAAATTATAATTAATTAAAATTTTATTGTCAACAATTTTTTATTTAATTTTAGCTAATTTATTGGGTTATTGACAAATATGTTATAATTATATAACATTATGTTATAAATACATAACATTAATTTTAAACCTTATGTCAGCTAAAAAATTTCTCTTTTTGAGACTGGCCGTAGCCATGGTTATCGCGGCCACAGTTTCGGCTTCAATTACTGCCGGTAATTATTTTATTCCAATCCCGGTGGTCGTCGTTGGCGCTTTATTGCTTTATATTACTAAAAAACGAGTTAAAGACGTTTTGGAAGATGAACGAGATTTTGCCATAGCCGGCCAAGCGGCGCGCTATAGTATTTTTATCTTTGCTTTCATGGCAGTGATTATGGTTTTTATGCTCTTGGCTTTTAAGACTCAAAATCCTTATTTTGAAATAATCGCTTCAACCCTGTCTTATAGTGTTTGTTCTCTTTTAATTTTTTATAGCTTAGTGTTTAAATATTTAGCCGTTAAGAATAGTTCGGCCAAAAAAAGATTTGTTGCGGGTGTTGCTGTTTTTATAATTATTTTAGTTGTTTTGGTTATCGGTCTTAGATTGTTTAGTGGCGAAGATGATTGGCTGTGCCAAGATGGTCAATGGATTAAACATGGTCAGCCTGATTGGCCAGCGCCGACAACTGAATGTCAATAAAATATGAAAAATAAAATTAAAGAATATCGAGCAAAATTTGATTACACTCAAGAGCGTTTGGCAGAGTTGGTTGGCGTCAGGCGAGAGACTATTGTTTTTTTGGAGCAAGGCAAATACAATCCATCTTTAGCTTTGGCTATGAAAGTTGCCAAAGAATTTGGCACAACTGTTGATAATTTATTTTTTGAAGATGAAGCAATTTTTTAAAACGGTTTTTTGTGCTAAAATATAAAATATGATTAGACTCAAAAAATGTTTTACCATGATTGAGTTGTTGATTGTTTTGGCGATCGTGGCTTTTATCGCGACGGTTGTTTTTATTGCTTTGGATCCGGCCAAGAGATTTGCCGACTCGCGCAATGCCAAGCGACAAGAAGAAATAAAATCAATTGTTGATGCTGTTAATTTGTATACTATAAAAAATGGCGCTTACCCCGCCGGTATTGATGATTCTTTGAGAATGCTGGGCACGGCCAGTTCCGGTTGCGAGGCGATTTGTGGCCAGACCGTAGCTGTTATTGATTTGCCTGTTAGGCGGTTTGGTTTTTTTGATAATTTAAAAAATTTGCTTGGCGGTCAGTCGGTTCTGGCGGCCGGTGCGACAGATGAAGCCGAAGACATCAACAAGCCTAATATTATTTCGGCCAGTGTTTTGCCAACTAAAGTTTGGCCCGGCCAGACTATGACAATTAGAGCCGAGATTGAAGATGCTTTTGGTTTAACTTCGGTTAAGGCTGATATGGGTGGTATTGAAACTATTGATTTAAATTTGCAATCAGGCGATCAGTATCATGGTATTTGGGAAGCAACCTGGCTAGTGCATGATACTGAGCTTAAAGATTATTTGACGATTATTTCAGCGCTCAATAGCCAGCAGGCTTTGTCTAAAAAAGAGCTTTTGTGGAGTGATCCTTTGCCGACTGGTTGGATTTCACCAAGTAGTTATTCAGATCCTGGCAATCAATGGGACAGTGAAACACTGATTTATGACGGTGATTCTAGTTCTTATGGTCGCAATACTTATGGTAGCGCCGGTTGGGGGCAGTTTATTATTTTAAACATGGCCAGCACCACCTTGTCGGATCGTCTTCGGGTTAAAGCGGATTATCTTGACTCTCATATAAGAGAGGTGGATATTGATATTTACCGCGACGGTGCCTGGGTTGATGTTTTTCAGGGTGGTAGTGAAAGTGTCTGGAATGGCAAGTTTGTTGAGGTGCCTTATGCTAAGGGCAATGTTTCGCAGGTGCGATTTAGGTATAATTATAGTAATGGCGGTTATTATTTTTGGGTTTATGAATTGCAAGTTTATCGTACTGTGGCTGATGTTGCTTTGCCGACTTGTACGGCTCAAAATGCCAGCGCTATCCAAAAAACCGCTGCTGTTTTGCGAGGTTTGGTGGCTGACGATGGCGGTGAAATTTGTCAGTATCGTTTTAATTATGGGAAAACTTCGGCTTATGGTTCAAGCACAACTTGGAGTGGCAGTGTCATAACAGGCGATATGGTTAGTCAGGCTTTGAGTGGTTTGGATCCTGGCACGGAATATCATTTTCAAACGCAGATTAAAAATAGCGCCGGCACAGCCGATTGTGCTGATGTTAAATTTTCTACCAAGGTAGTTGACTCAGGTTGGCTTTTGCCGACCAGTTTCAATGATCCCGATAACGCCTGGGACGACGAGATTAATGCCGGTGACGATATGACTTCAACCTTTGCTGGCAGTTATCATGACATCGGCGATCCTTTGTTAAGTAGTTTTATTTATCTGGGTCACGAAGCCGTGGCAGCCAACGCCGTTAAATTTTTAGCCAGAGGTGGCGGCGAGGTTAGTGCTATTGATGTGGATGTTTTTAAAAATGGTGTTTGGGAAAATGTTTACGACGGTTCGGTTAATAATTTGCAGTGGCAGGAAATTACTTTTGCCGAAGGCTTGGTATCTAATCTTAGGATCAGATTTGCTACAACCTCCAGCAATAGCGGTTTTTTCTGGGAGCTTTATGAAGTGGCTATTAGAAAATCAACCGCCACCTCCGACGCCTCTTGTTTGAATTTAGAAGCCTATTTGGTGCCGGATTATTTACCAAAAATTCCTTATGATCCCTTAGACGGCAATGATGAAAAAACTTATTATGCTATTAGAAGAAAAACCGACAAGAGTATTAGTGTGGTTAGTTGTCATGCTGAAGATGATAAATATTTGGAAGTTATTAGATAATTTTTTACCAACACCGTCTAATGGCGGTGTTTTTAAAATTTTGACATAGATTTGATTGTGTGATATAAAAAAATATTATTTTAGAGTCGTTATTTTAAAATTAAATAATTTTTTAACGTTTTATCAGGAGGTTTTATGCCAGAGCACAAAGAGCTTTACTTTGACTATGTTAGGAAATCAGAGGCGTACAGTCGGCGTAATCAAAAGAAATGTCTTTCAGAAAGAGCTCAGAGAAAAATAAAGTTTGGGCTTCCCGAGAGAATCAAAAGAAAAATAAAGTTTTTAAGAAGGAGGTGGCAGAGTCGCAACGTTTGAAATGTTTAAAGAATGAGGATTAATTATCAAGGGTGATTATCAAAAATTTAATTCAGGAGGTAAAGATGGCAAATGGTTTTTCATATTTTCCTTATATGAAGAAGCTTCATGAATACGACCAGAGACAGAAAAAACTTCGTCGTTTAAATTTGGGTAAAACCAAACCTTCTTATCTGTCTAGATTGAAGTGTATTAAAAAGAAACATCAACCAAAGGAGGTGAAATTATGAGTCAAAAATGTCCTGTATGCGGGCAATTAAGCGTCAGTTGCAAATTTATTGGCGATACAGGAACTACCGATCATTATTTTACTTGGGAGCATAGCTGCAGTAATTGTGATTATGTGGAAGAGTTTCACAACTTTCATTGTGATGGGCAGGCTGGTACCAATGAAACCATTGAAAGCTTGGCCGGACAATGTTCTGGTTGCGGTAATGGAACTCAGTAGCTGTTTAAAATTTATAGCCGTTTGGTTTTTGACTAACGGCTTTTTTATTACTCAAAAACCGTCAGCCACTAAGTGCGCCCGCCTACTGGTAGACAGGTTTGAAGGCGTAGCCCCTGGTGAGGCCATAACCACACTGTTTAATCGCTAGGTTTATTTTTATAGATAAAACTTTTCTACTCTGTCATCCCGGGTCGCGACCCGGGATCCAGGAGTTGATCTATATAAACGTGGAGTCTATCAATTTTTGTTAGCCCTGTTTGACCCTAGATTCCGGCTCGCGGGCCGGAATGACAAAGAAAATAAAGTAAATCTTACAACCAAACGAATTAGCCGGTTTCGTCGGTCAAACAGATACCACTAGCTGGTGGTATGTTTATTTCTACCCGCTTTGGGCGGATAAACTCCGGCGGATAATCTAAAATCCTTAACATACTTATCATCATTCCCGTCCGCCAGTGGGCGGATAGACTCCAGCAAGTAATCTAAAATTCCTAACATAATTATCGTCATTTCCGTCCCGCCAAAGCGGGAGGAATCCAGTTCATTATCTATATTACCACGGTCTGGATATCCGCCTGCGCGGGTATGACAAATGTATTTTTTAGTCATTGGGGTGAAGTTGGAATAACATTAAATAAAAGACGATTTATTGTTTTTTTCTTAATAGTCTTCTACAATATAAGTATATGTGGCTAATTTTTATTTTATTGGTAGGCGGTTTGACAGCCGTTTTGGTTTTGGCTCATTGGGCGGTTTACGTTACTTTGGCCTATTTTTTGCATTTTAAAAATATTTGGTTGCAAATTATTTTTTTGTTGGCGCCTTTGGGTTTTATTATTACCTCCCTTGTAGGCAACAAGTTTAATAATTATTTAAGCAGATTTGTTTATTATATCAGCTCGGCTTGGTTGGGCTTGTTTAATTTTTTGCTGATAGCCTCAATTTTGATTTGGCTGTTTTGGTTGGCGACAAAGATTTTTGATTTTAAAGTATCATTTGAACCTTTGTTGGTAATTCTACTTTGTTTGTCGGTAATTATTTTTATTTATTCTCTTATTAATGCTAATTATTTGAGGGTTCGAGAGTATGAGGTTAGTTTGCCGAATTTGCCAGATGTTTGGCTGTCGCGCAGTGCGGTTTGGGTTAGCGATTTGCATCTGGGGCAAATTAGACGAAGTGGTTTTAGTCGTTTAGTGGTTGAAAAAATAAATAATCTAAAACCTGATTTGGTTTTTGTGGGTGGCGATTTATTTGACGGTTCGGCTGGCGATCTAGCCTCCTTGGCAGAACCCTTTAAAGAATTGAAAGCGCCCTTGGGTACTTATTTTATTACCGGCAATCACGAAGAATTTAACCAGGCAGATAATTATTTGGAGGTGGTAAAAAATTTAGGCATGAAGACTTTAACTAATGGTTCGGTTGAGATTGATGATTTGTTGATTATCGGCGTTAATTTTCGTGAAGGTTCAAGTTATGATCGTTTTAAAGAAACTCTTTCACTTATCGGCGCCAATGTCCACAACAATCCCAACAGTGAGCGTTTCAAGATGGCCTTTTCGGACTTAGACAGAGACCGGCCAATGATTTTGCTTAATCATTATCCAGGCAACTTGGATCTGGCTTATGAGGCTGGGGTTAATTTGCAACTTTCCGGACATAGCCATCAAGGGCAAATTTGGCCATATAATTATATTACCAGTTTGCTTTATCGTGGTTATGATGTTGGTTTGAAAAAATACAAAGACATGACAGTTATTACTTCGGCTGGTGCCGGCACTTGGGGACCGCCGTTGCGCTTGGTGGCTGATCCGGATATTGTTAGAATCAAATTTGTTAAGTAGTGTGGGTGAAATTAGCAACGAGATTGCCACGCCCTTCGCTTCGCTACGGCCTCGCAATGACAAAAGACGAGATTGCCACGCCCTTCGCTTCGCTACGGCCTCGCAATGACAAAAGACGAGATTACCACGCCCTTCGCTTCGCTACGGCCTCGCAATGACAGTATAATAATGGCTTTGGTTGTTTAATTTATTTGTAATAATAAAAATATGCTAAAATTAATTTCGTGGCAGTTTGCCATTTTATTAGCAGGCACTTTATTTGCCTGGATTAATTTTGCCATTGAGCTGTCTGATTGGTTGCAAAAAAGAGCTTGCACCACCGGCTGTGCTATTGGCTTGGTTAATCCGTTTTTGACGCCTTGCTTTTATGGCGCGGTTTTTTTTGCTATAGCTTTTGTTTTAAGTATTTTAATTTTAAGAAAGGTTAAAGGAACTAAAAATTAAGGAGATGATTAAGGGAGGCAAAAAAATAAATTATTACGCCAAGCTTGATTTGGTAGCGCTTAAGCGTGAGTTTAAAACCGCTGATACTGGTTTAAGTGATCAGGAGGCTTTGAGGCGTCTGTCTGTTTACGGACCTAATAGCTTTAGCGAAAAAAAAGAAACCCACATTGTTTGGGAATTTTTGTCGCATTTTAAAAATCCCTTAATTATCGTTTTGCTGGTAGCCTCAGCTATTTCCGCTTGGTTTGGTCAGATAACCAACTTAATCATTATTTCAATTATGATTTTGGCCAGTGTGACTTTGGACTTTTTTGAGGAACACAGTGCCAATCGAGCAGCTGAAAAATTAAAAGAGCGAGTCAGGACATCTGCTACGGTTATTAGAAATGGCCGTCAAATTGAAGTTAGAACTTCAGATGTTTGCCCTGGTGATATTATTTTCTTAAGCTCTGGTGATTTAATTCCGGCTGATGCCCGACTGCTTAGTGCTGACGATTTTTTTGTTAATCAATCAACTCTTAGTGGTGAATCTTTTCCTAAGGAAAAAAATGAGAGTGTCGATTCGGCTGATAAAAGATCGATTTTGGATTTAGCCAATATTGTTTTCATGGGTTCTAATGTAGTTAGTGGCACAGCCACAGCGGTGGTTTTGAGAACTGGCGCCAAAACAGAATTTTGCAAAATTGCCAACAAACTAGTGGGCCCAGATGTTAAAAGTGATTTTGAAATCGGTATTACCAATTTTGGTTTTTTTATCATGAGGGTAATTATTTTTTTGGTCTTGCTGATTTTTTTGTTGAACTCGCTTGTTAACAAACAAATTCTGGAATCGTTTATGTTTGCCGTGGCCATTGCCGTTGGGGTTACGCCGGAGTTGTTGCCGATTATTATGTCGGTGACCATTGCTCGTGGTTCAATTAAAATGGCCAAGAAAGGGGTGATTGTTAAAAAACTGGCTTCTATTCCTAATTTTGGTTCAATGGATATTTTGTGTACTGATAAAACCGGCACCCTGACCGAAGACAGAATTACCTTGATTAATTACACTGATAGTTTTGGCCAGTCCAGTGATGCGGTTTTTTTAAATGCCTATCTTAATAGTTATTTTCAGACTGGCGTTAAAAATCCTTTGGATAATGCGGTTTTAACTTTTAAAAAAATAAAAATAGATCAATATAAAAAATTTGAAGAAATACCTTTTGATTTTACCAGGAAAATGATGAGTATTGCTGTGGCCGGACCGGCTGGTAAATATTTAATTACCAAAGGAGCGCCTGAAGAAATTTTACAACGCTGTCGTTCTTATCGGCAGGGTCAAAATACTTCGGTTTTTTCTGAATTGATAAAAACCAAGGCCATGGCTTATTACAACAAAGCCAGCGCCGATGGTTATCGGGTTTTGGCTGTGGCCAGCAAGACATTAACTGAGATTAAAGAAAAGTATACCAAAGACGACGAGTCTGATTTGGAACTGCTGGGTTTTGTGGCCTTTTTGGATCCGGCTAAGCAGGGAGTTAAAAAAATCTTGCGAGAGCTTAAAACTATGGGGGTGGAGGTTAAAGTAATTACCGGCGACAATGAATTGGTGGCCGAGAGAATTTGTCATGAAGTCGGTCTGGAGGTTAAGGGTATACTTTTGGGTCAGCAAATGGATTCCTTAACTGATGATGCTTTAAAAATGAGAGTGGAGCAAACCACTATCTTTGCCAGATTCTCACCTGATGAAAAAAATCGGATTATCAATATTTTAAAATCAAATAAACATGTGGTGGGCTATTTGGGTGATGGCATTAATGATGCACCATCTTTGAAAGCCGCTGACGTGGGTATTAGCGTTAACAACGCGGTGGATGTGGCCAAGGAATCGGCTGACATTGTTTTAACTCAAAAAAGTTTGGAGGCTTTGGTTCAGGGGATTATTGAAGGTCGTCGGGCTTTCGGTAATACCATGAAATATATTTTAATGGGCTTAAGCTCAAATTTTGGCAATATGTTTAGTGTCTTGGGGGCGATTTTATTTGTGCCGTTTTTGCCGATGTTGCCAATCCAGATTCTTTTGAATAATTTTATTTATGACATTTCTCAAATTACTATTCCAACGGACAAGGTTGATGATGATTGGCTAAAAACACCTCGGCGCTGGGATTTGAAATTTGTTAAAAAATTTATGTATGTCTTCGGACCAATCAGCTCGGTTTTTGATATTATTACTTTTGCTTTGCTGTTGTTGGTTTTTCATGCCGGTGCCAGCTTGTTTCAAACCGGTTGGTTTATGGAATCTTTGGCTACGCAGGTTTTGGTTATTCATATTATTCGCACCAAAGCTTTACCTTTTGTGGAGAGTCGAGCCAGCGGTTGGCTTTTGCTTAGCACCTTTTCGGCAATTATTATCGGCTGGCTAATCCCTTATACGGCGGTTGGCAAATTTTTTAACTTCAGCCCCTTGCCCTGGCCAATGCTTTTAATGATTTTTGGTTTAGTAATTGTTTATTTAGTGATCGTGGAAGTGGTTAAAAGATTTTTTTACAAAAAGCATGATTTAGCTATAAAAATTGCTTAATATTAGCCAAATTTGTTTATATAGTAGGAGTGATTTTGTTATGTTATTGACATTATTTTAAAAGTATGCTATAATACTATTAGATACTTTAAAAGCTCTTTAAATAAATAGCCAAATGACTTTGGCGCCTATAATTTATTATTGTTTAATTCGAACCAGCGTTAAAGAAAGGATTAGACCGTTATGAGGGTTCTAACAAAAATCCAAAAGATTTGATTTTTTCCGGGCAATGATGATGAGCTTAAACTCATTAGCCAAAAAAATAATTCACCCGATTTGATTATCATTATACTGCGTTGGAAAGGAGAGTGCGAAATGTGCTTATAAACAATGAGTTGTGATTTTTTTGAAACTTTAAATTTTAGATTAAACAAAGGGCGGGTAAAAAAACCTGCCTTTTTATTTTTTTAAATTAATTAGATAAAATATTGGTGTTTGAATTAGGAGCGAGTTATTATCGACCTAGATTTAAATAATAAACAAAAGAGTCTTAGAAGGCTCTTTTTATTTGCCACCAGTGTTAGTTGGTGTCCGCTGACTCCGTCATCCCGGGCCACGACCCGGGATCCATGAGTCGGTCTATATAAACGTGGAGTCTATCAATTTTTGTTAGCCCTGTTTGACCCTAGATTCCGGCTCGCGGGCCGGAATAACACATTGGTTTTGTTCGACTCTTGGTTTTGGATTGTACGGAATAATAAATAGCGTTAAGCTGGTGATGCGTTTTTTATTAATTTTTTTAGCTTTTTTAGAGACGAGATTAAGAAAACCAAAAAGAGCCTTAGAAGGCTCTTTTTGGTTTGAAGCTGTTAGTTGGTCGACGCTTTTTAAAATTTGAATTTGAGGTAGTTTTTTTAAATGGTCGATTTTGACTTTGAATTGGTTTTGGTTTAAAGCGAGATTTAACCGACGGTTTAGTTTTGAAGCTTGATTGAGCTTCATTTTTTCTAAAAGGTCGGCTTTGGCTTTTGCCTGACTTAAAATCTAAATTATCAGTAAAGACTCTTTTAGTTTTTTTGGGATAGATTTTTTTCTTTTTATCAAAGCTTGGCCAAACCTTAGCTGAATCAATTTTGGCAAAGACTTTTGGTTGCTTGGAATATTCTTGGCCTTGGTCTTGTCTTGATTTGGAGTGGTAATTGGAAAATGGTTTTGAGCTATTGGTGTGATATTTAGTTTGCTTGTCAAAACTTGACCAAGGTTTGCTGGGCTTGGTTTGATTCTTGGAAAAGATTCGTGGTTGGGCTGAGCTTGATTTTGATTGTTTGAAGCGATCCTGATTTTGTTGTGGGGCTGGTCGGTCGTTGGCAGATAGTTTAGGTTTGTCTGAGTGATATTTATTTTCAAAATTTGACCAAGGCTTAGCTGAGTTTGTTCGGTTTTTGTTGAAAACCTTTGGTTGGCGATTTTGACTGGGTGATTTTTTGGTTCGGCCTTGATTTTTGGTTTTTGAATCCGGTGCTAAAACAACTGGTGGCAGATGGCCGGGCAAGGGCGACACCGGCAGTTGTTGATTGATTAGGCGTTCGATAGCTCTGATATCAAATTTTTGATCAGGCGTGGCAAAGGAGATGGCGTGGCCGGTTTTGTCGGCTCGGCCGGTGCGTCCAATGCGATGAACATAATCGTCGGCTTGCTCTGGTAAATCATAGTTGATTACCAATTCAATATTACTAACATCCAAACCTCTGGCAGCGATATCGGTGGCCACTAAAATTCTATAGGTACCTTTTTTAAAACCATTTAAGGCGCTTAAGCGCTGAGTTAAACTGCGGTCGGAATGGATTTCAACAGCGGTTTGCCCCATATCTCTAATGGCGGCAGCTATTTTTTTGGCGCCAAATTTAGTTCGGGAAAAAATTAGAGTACTGCCGGTATGTTCTTCTAAAACGTTTTTTAAAAGTAATAATTTATTTTGGCGATGCACAAAAAATATTTCATGACTGACATTTTTAGTGGCGCTACCGGCCGGTGCCACTTCAACTCTAACCGGCAAGCGCATATAGTCGTTGGCCAGTTTAACAATGTCGGTGGGCATGGTGGCTGAGAAGAGCATAGTTTGTCTGTCTTTGGGGACGCTGAGTAAAACTTGTTTGATTTGTGGGGCAAAGCCCATATCCAACATACGATCGGCTTCGTCCAAAACCAAGATGCCGACTTTGTCCAACCTGAGAGTTTTTTGACCCAAGTGATCAATCAAGCGACCCGGAGTAGCGATAATGATATTGGGTCGGCGATTGAGTTGCTGGATTTGTCGTTTGATATTAGCACCACCAATCAAGAGAGCAGTTTTAATTTGGCTAGAGGCACCTATTTTTCTAAAAAAATCTTCAACTTGAATGGCCAACTCTCTGGTTGGTAAAATTACTAAGCTGACATTTTGTTGTTCAAAAAAAAGTTTTTGCAAGATTGGTAAACCAAAGGCCAAGGTTTTGCCTGTGCCGGTTTGAGCGATGCCGATTAAATCTTTGCCAGCCAAGGCCACCGGAATGGCTTGGGTTTGAATTGGTGTAGGCACCTTAAAATTAAGCCCCTCTAGGATGCTTAAAATTTTTGGCGTTAAGCCAAGGTTTGTAAAATTTGTTTCTTCTGTCATAAAAAAATCTGACCCCAAGGGTTTGCTACTAAATATGCTTTTATAGTGAAATTTTTAAAATTTGAGATAAATTTTTTGGGAAATTTAGCCGATTTTAGAAATTACAGTTAAAATGATATTTAGTGGCAGACCCTAAACTCAAGGTCAGATATTATCTAAAATGAGGTTAGGTCTTTATTTAGCTTTCATAATTAAAGCATAGATAAATTAATATGTCAATCTTTTGTACTTGGCACTTAATGCATAATATATGGCATAGTGCTATTTTTAGATTTTAATTATTAAAAGACGATAATCGCAAGGTTTTTAAGTATTTTAATCTTTTTATAGGGTGTTTTGTGTAAGGTTTGACTTTTTTAAAATAATCAGGTATTATCAATAGGTTAATTGACTAAAAATTGCAAAAATTGCGTCTTTGGCGTGATTTTTTATATTCTATGGAAATCAGAAATATCGCCATTATCGCTCACGTTGATCATGGTAAAACAACTTTAACCGATAAATTAATGACACAAACCGGTATGAACGACGGTGGCGTCAGCATGGACTCTAATACCTTGGAACAGGAGCGGGGTATTACTATCTATTCAAAAAATACTTCGGTTTTTTATAAGGACACCAAAATAAATATTGTGGACACACCCGGTCATGCCGACTTCAGTTCGGAGGTGGAGCGAATTTTGCGTTCTATCGACAGCGTTTTGTTGTTGGTTGACGCTCAGGAAGGCCCTATGCCTCAGACCAAATTTGTTTTGAAAAAATCTTTAGAATTGGGTTTGAAGCCGATTGTGGTTATTAATAAAATTGATAAGCCGGCGGCGCGAGTGGAAGATGTTCAAGAAATGGTTTATGAATTATTTTTGGACTTGGGTGCCACTGACGAACAGTTGGATTTTGCTGTAATTTATTCGGCAGCCAAACAAGGTATTGCTAAATTGAAAATGTCTGATGAGGGTAAGGATTTGAGTCCGCTTTTGGATATGATTTTGACTAATGTCAAACCTGCTTCCAATCCTGATTTGATTGACTTGCCTTTGGCGGCTCAGCCTTTTAATCTGGCTTATGATAATTTTTTGGGTCGTTTGGCAATTTGTCGAATTTATCAGGGCACTATTAAAAACGGTTCCCAGATTTTTATCAGAAACGAAGCCGGCACTAGCCGAGCATTTAAAATTACTAAATTATTTACCTTTGAAGGTCTAAGTAGAAAAGAAACGCCGTTTGCTTCAGCCGGTGATATTGTGATGGTGGCGGGTTTAACCGATGTTAATATCGGTGAAACCATTACTGATTCGGTTGAACAGCCGGCTTTGCCAGCTATCAAAATTGATGAGCCGACAATTTCTTTGGATTTTTTGGTCAACAATTCTCCTTTTGCCGGTCGTGAAGGTAAATTTGTCACCAGCCGTCAGATTAAAGAACGCTTGGAAAAAGAATTGGAGGTTAATGTTGGTTTGAAAATTGATTTTGATAATATTGGTTATTATAAGGTCTATGGTCGAGGTGAATTACACATCGCCATCTTGTTGGAAAATTTGCGTCGTGAAGGTTATGAATTGCAGGTTTCCCAGCCTCAGGTAATTATTAAGGAAATTGACGGTCGGAAATTTGAACCATTTGAAGAATTAACTGTTGATTTACCGGAAGCTATGTCTGGTGTGGTTATTCAAAAATTAGCCAAGCGCCAGGGCCATTTACTTAATATTAAAAATCACAACGGCCAAGCCAGACTGTTGTTTGAAATTCCGACGCGTGGTCTTTTGGGTTATCGCAAGGAATTTGTGGTAGACACCCGAGGTGAGGGAATTTTATGCGCCAATTTTTTAGATTTTAAACCTTATGCCGGTGAAGTGGCTAAGAGTGATTTGGGCTCTATGATTTCCATGGCCACTGGCAAGGCTTTGGCTTTTTCACTTTGGAACTTGCAAGATAGAGGTGTGCTTTATATCACGCCCAACACCGAAGTTTATGAAGGTATGGTTATTGGCAATGTGGCCAAGGGTAACGATTTGTCGGTTAATCCGATTAAAGGCAAACAACAATCAAACATTCGTTCTTCTGGTTCGGATGAAGCCATCACCATTACCCCGCCTTTAGATTTAACTCTGGAAACTGGTTTGAGTATTATGACGGATGATGAATATTTGGAAGTGACGCCCAAGAGTGTGCGTTTGCGCAAAAGATATTTAACTGAAATTGAAAGATCACGAGCTAAGAAAAATTAAAAGTTACGAATTAGGAATTACGAATTTTGGAACTCATTTCACTCCTCATAATGACGATTTTTATTTTTTTACCCAAAGCTTTTTGTGTGATATAATAAATATAATAAGTAAATTTATTTATCATGTTTATTATCGCGCCAGAAAAATTAACCCGCCAAGAAAAAAGAAAAACTGTTGATCGGCTAATCAAAGAGAGCGCTATGACTTTTGATTTTTTGCTGATGTTGATTATGTCAACGGTTATTGTGGCTTTGGGTTTGTTGCTTAATAATATAGCCATTATTATCGGCGGTATGCTGGTGGCGCCAATGCTGTTTCCGGTTTTGAGTTTTGGTATGGGTATGGTCTCCGGTGAGCCCAAGCTTATTAGGCGCTCTGGCTTGGTTATTGTGCAATCAATGGCCGTTGTTATTGTAGTGTCGTTTTCTATTGCTTCCTTGGCTGTTGATAAAACCCTGACTTCAGAAATTATTGCCAGGGGGCATGTTAATTTAAGTTATTTTTTAGTGGCTTTTGTTTCTGGTTTGGCCGTATCTTATGTCTTGACCAGAAAAGAAGTTTCGGAGGTTATTCCGGGTGTGGCCATCTCTGTAGCCTTGTTGCCACCTTTATCAGCCACCGGTTTAGCCCTAGGTTTTTTAAACTGGCAAGTTGTTTTCGGTTCCCTGGGCTTATTTGGTGCTAATTTGTTAGGTATTATTTTAGCTTCGTTGTTTGTCTTTTCTTTAACTAGATTTTACGAGGTTAAGGATTCGGTTCGTCGTAATATTAAAGTTGAAGAAACTACCATTAAACGCAAGGAAGTGGAAAAGAAAAAACAAAATCTCAACTTGCTGGCGAAGGAGGTCAAGCAGGCTGTTAATGTAATTAAAAAAGAAAAGAAGACTCTAAAGCGTCTTTAGAAAATTTTATGACTAATCAGGCTCTGTGGCTGGCTGTGTCAGCCTCTGTTTTTATCAGCTTATTGTCGTTAGTTGGTTTGGCGGTGTTTTTTGTTAAAGCTGAAAAAATTAAAAAAATAGTTTTGCTGTTGGTGGCTTTGTCGGCCGGCACCATGCTGGGTGCCGCTTTTTTACATCTAATTCCCGAGTCCTTGCAGGAATTGCCGTCTGATACGGTTTTTGTTTGCACGGTTGTTGGTTTTTTGTTGTTTTTTTTGGTGGAGCGTTTGCTACATTGGCGACATTGTCATAAGATTGATGGCGAGTGTCATGCCCACACTTTTGCTTATATGAATTTGTTTGGTGATGCTTTCCATAATTTTTTAGATGGTTTGTTGATTGTTGCTAGTTTTGCCGTTAACCCTGCCTTGGGTTGGGCTACTACTTGGGCAGTGGCTTCGCATGAACTACCTCAGGAGATTGGTGATTATGGTGTTTTGATTCATGGTGGTTTAAGTCGTCGACGAGCTTTGTGGTTGAATTTTTTAACAGCCTTAACAGCTGTGGCCGGTGTTTTGGTTGGCTACGCTTTATCTTTTCTTGATGGTGCTTTAACTTTTTTACTACCAATTACTGCCGGCGGTTTTATTTATATCGCCGCCGTTGATTTGGTGCCGGAATTGCATCAAAAAACCGGCACAGGTTTGCTTAAAAATATTCTTCATTTTGGTTTTTTTGTTTTGGGTATAGTTATTATGTTTGTTTTTAGAGACTAGCTTGTAAATGCCAAAATCCTAACTTCAAATTTCAAATCAAAGTCAAAGCCTAAATTATAAAATTTAAGTTTTGCCTTTTTAATTTTTTTTGTTATTATTTAAATAGTTCATTATAAAAATAGCCGCAAAGCGCGGCCGTGTATGTTTCACCACAAAGGAAGGAGCAAACCGCAATGAGATTACTAAGTCTTAGCGTTAGGTTGTTGGAAAAAAATTAAAGAAAGAGCGATGGGCATTTAGTCTTGTTTGGCTTACCGCAGTGCAAGTCGCTGAGGGACAGCGCAGTCACTGAGGGTTTTGCTGATTGAGGAAGTTTTGGTTTTTGTTGCTTCAGCAAGTTTATTGCAAGAAAGATTTTTCCAAACTTTTCTCAAAAGAGGCACTTTTATTCACTTCTCACAGAAAGAGGGTAGCTATATGATTGCCTATAAAACCGTAAAATAAAACAGTGAAACATTTGGAGAGCAAAGGGGTAAATCTTTAATCAAAAAAACTTGCAGTGCAAGGATTAAATAGATTTACCCTTTTTATTTTTAAAAACCGCTTAAGCAGCGGTTTTTTTAAGTTCTTTTTGCGACAAGCCGAGAAAAATTGCCAAGAGAGAAACTGTAACTAAAGGCGCTATCCAGAAAGGAAACTCTATACCAAAACTTTCAATAATCATAATCCCTCCCAAGAAGCCGATGGAATACATGGCGCCATTTTTGAGATAAGCGAATTTGGCAATTAAATCAATACCGCGAATAGTGAATTCACGCACCACAAAAGCGCCCAAGCCGTTGCCCAAAATAATCAGAGGCACGGAAATGGTAAAAGCAAAGGCACCAATAACACCATCAATAGAAAAGGAGGCATCTAAAATTTCTAAATATAAAATTTTACTCCAAGCACTCATCTTGGCAGTCAGCAAATCTTTTTCTTTGTCTTCGGCGTTGCGTTTAAAGCCGTCGGTTAAAAAGAAGGCCGAAGCGCCGATAGAGGCGGCTAAAGCTAGCATCGGACTGGATTTTATGGAAATATAAATAATGGAAGTTAGAAAAATCGAAGCGATGGCGTAGAACCAAAAGCCGCGACGTTGGATAAAATGCTCGGCCAAAAAGGCGTATTTTTTTTCTTCCAAAAACAGCCAGGATAAAAAAACAAAAAACAGATACATACCACCACCCAAGAGCAAAAATGGTTTTGATTTAGCAACATAAGCTATGATTTCCGGATCATTGGAAAAAGCCACACTAAAAACTTGGAATAAAGATAAATCTGGATTGGCAATCCAAACAATAGCAAAAGGTAGGACACCGCGAACCACAAAAACCGCGAAAAAAATACCCCAAACCAAAAATAGCTTGCGGTATTTTACCGGCATAGTTTTTAGGATGTGGGCATTAATCACCGCGTTATCTACACTGGAAACAATTTCAAACAAGCAGAGGCCGATAATGATAATAACGAATTGAAGTATCATAGTTAAGCGATGTTATTGCGAGTCCGCTAGCTGGCGGACGTGGCAATCTTGCGATGTCAGAAATTGAACAACGAGATTGCTTCGGTCGTTTCGCTCCCTCGCAATGACAATAAATTTAATTTGGTTTTTAAAATTTATTATATGAAACCTTTTTAAATTTTAAGCTTTTTTGAAGTAATTTGCAAATTTTAGTTGTTGTGTTAAGCTAAAAAATTATAACTTGATTACCTTGGTTCTTTGTAAAATATATTTGAGGTTTAAAATGGCAAGAAAATTTTTTGACAGAAATTTCTTTTTTTGGCTGTTGTCCGTGTTGGTTGCCAGTGTCTTTTTTCGGCTGATAATAGATTATGTCGTTGAAAATCCTGAGAGCTCTAGTATAAAGATATTTTCTATTTTTATAACCACGGCACTTTATGCAATTTTTTCTCTTTTTGTTTTTAAAAATGATTCTCGGATTTTTTTGGGACAAGAGAAATTTTTTAAAGTTGATGACCAGCGACAAATTATTGTTGCTCAGGTTAGCAAGATTGAAAGTCTGGTGGTTGGGATTTTGTGTTTGATTAAAGTAGAGAATGGCCAGCCAATCTTTGAAGAAAAAATTTTTGATAAGGCGCCGTTTCGCTCTGATTTGAAGAGGGCAACAAACCCACTTAAGGTTGGTGATATAATAGTTATAACCATTACCGGTGGGGATAGACATTATTGTTTTTTATACAACGAAGCTTCCAAGAAGCAAAAATTTAGGTTTAATTTTTACAACAAAAATAGCAGGGGTTAAAACTCCTGCTATTTTAAATTTAAAATAGAATAAGTATTAGATATTGGTATTATTGGGTTATTTTGATGAATGAAATATAGAAATTAATAATGTTAAAAATTTGTAGGGTCAGCCCTTGTGGCTGACCGTGGTCGGGCAGGGACGAGCCCCGCCCCTACGATTAGATTAATATATAAAACATCTTAAAAACGATTCCTTGCCGGCAGGCAGAGTGGATCGAAATAACGTGACATAATATATTTTTAAAACTTAGTTCCTAGTTCATGATTTTTATTAAGTGGGGCAAAGCTAAGACGGTGGATGGGTGAGGGGCCTAAGGCCTTGAGGCGTTCTAAGTGAAGTTTGGTGCCATAGCCTTTGTGCTGAGCCAAACCGTAGCCTGGGTATTGCTGATCATATTTAGTCATTAGCCAGTCACGACTAACTTTGGCAATGATTGAGGCGGCGGCGATGGAAAAAATTTTGGCGTCGCCATCAATAATGGCGGTTTGCGGAATAGCTAAATTAGGCACGCTGAATTTGCCGTCAACCAAAACAAAATTTGGCTTGGGTGTCAGTTTGTTGATTGATTTTCGCATGGCCAAAAGACTGGCTTGTAAGATATTTATTTTGTCGATTTGTTGACTACTGACTAAAGCCACCTCAACGGCCACGGCTTGTTTTTTGATTAGGCCAAAAAGTTCTTGGCGTTTTTTGGCGGTTAATTTTTTGGAATCATTAACTGCCGTCAAGGCGGACAAATCAAGCTCTTGGCTAAAATCAAAAACCACACAGGCAGCCACCACCGGTCCGGCTAAGGGGCCTCGGCCGACTTCGTCAACGCCACCAACCAGGGGATAGCCCTGCGTCATCAATTGTTTTTCGGTGTCTATGTTTAGCATGAGTATATTGTGCTATATATCGTCTAAAGTTTCAAATTTTAAGTTTAAAGTTAAAAAAATATTTAGATTCCTGCTTTCGCCTTAATGACGATAATTATGTCAATCTATTTCAGGTCATTTGACAAATTTATATTTTAAGTTATAATATGGCATCAATTAGTTAATTGTTCTTTTACATTATTATAAGGTGACTAAAATGGATGCTATAATTCCGTTATTTTTTCCGTTATTTTTTGATAAAGATAACAACCCAAGAAACAGCAGTTTTTTATTGGAACAACAAATTATGGAGCACGCCTCGTCAAAGGGAGATTCTTTGAATGAGGCAATAAGAGAAATAGCCGAAGAACTATATGTTAAGTCCATTCCGGACCGTGATATTATTAAAGAAATGGACAAAATTAGTGACCCAAAACTCAGGTTTAAAGCTAAGCAGGTTTACTTTGAAAGTAAGTCAAAGATTCAGCTGATAAAAGAATTGCCTTCAGGCCAGTTTATGGCCAAAATGAATAATTGTCTTGGCGTGCTTTTAAGTGAAGGTTTTTGGCGGATATTACCTATTTATGATCGACTTGAAGTTTTAGAGTTTGATCCTGCAACAGCACCAGATTTTATCTCGGCTGATTTATTTATCGCCCAGTTGCCAGCTAAAAGAGAACGCTATAATTGCATATTAAACCACTTGGGCGACACGCTAATGATTTCTCGAGATGGAGTTTTTGAGGGGATTAGGGAGCGGGCAATTAAATCAAAAAAAACATCAGAGAATGGTCTTTGGGGCTTGAAAAATTTAGAAGATTGGCTGGTTGAGCCGATTTATGATCAAAATTTGGTCAGGCCCGGTTATAATTATAAGCGCTTTAGTAAACTAGGAAATTACGGGGGCGTAAAAACAGAATCGGACGGTTGGTTAATCCCGCCAATATATGGGAGAATAAGAGTATATGGCGATGCTTATTATCTTGTTGAAAAATTTAAAGAGCCCAATCGTTTGCTTGACCGTTGGGGGGCTTGCTTTAAAGAACTGGATTTTGATAAGATTTGTTATTTTGATATGAAACATAGCTTGGTTTGTGTGCAAAAAGATAACAAATTTGGCTGGCTGGACAAACAAGGCAATATCGTTATAGAAGTTAAATTTTCATCTGACAATGAACCTTCTTTTAAAGATGGTTTAGCCAAGGTTAAACTTGGTGATAAATACGGCTTCGTGGATACCAAAGGCAAAGTGATTATTGAATTCAAATATGAAAAAGCTAAAGACTTTTCCGAAGGCTACGCATCTGTAAAATTAGCAGGTAAATGGGGTTTTGTAGATGCTGAGGGCAAAAGGGTTGTTGACTTTAAATATGAAGACTCTGGAAAATTTTCCGAAGGCTACGCATCTGTAAAATTAGCAGGCAAATGGGGCTTTGTGGACAAAAATGGAAAATTAATAATCCCATGTAATTATCTTAGTGTTGATGATTTTTCAGGAGGAAGGGCTTCTGTTTGCAAAGCAGAAACTTTTTTTACAAAAGGAGAGACTTTTTATATCGACAAGCAGGGTAATAAAGTTTAGTAAAATTTAAAATTCAAAACTACTCATTTCAATTATGGGTAGTTTTTTTGTTGGCTAATATTTTTTTAAAATTTAAAAAGCAATCCGTTTGTTTTGGATTGCTTTTATTTTTTGCCTGTTTTAGGCCTCGAGGTATTTTTCCATTTCGCCACCGCAGTCGGGGCAAGTGGCGCCACCGGTTTTGTCAAAAAAGTTGCATTTTGGACAAATCGTGGCTTTTTCAAAAAGCTTTGGCTTTGATTTGGTTTTGGCTATTTTCTTTGTTTTCATTTTTAGCCCTCGTTTCTTGTTTTTTCCAACAATCTTTTTAAGTCATTTTGCAATGATGCGAGTCTTTCCAATTCTTTTAATATTTTGGAAAATATCTCGTCGCCGGTCTGTGTTTCTTCTGCTGTTGCCATGATTTTCACCTTTTTGATGTATTTTTAAAAAACTTTCTTTCTTAGCTTATATTATAATTATAGCATACTTTAAGAAAAAAGTCAATGATTATTAACAATTTTGGCTAATATTAAATCAAATTTTATAATAAATAATTCACAATTCACAACAAAAAAGAAAATTATAGAAATATTAAATAAGACTTTATGAAGGAAAGGTGTTTAAGGCTAAAATGCCTTCATAGACCACTTTGGGGGTGCGTATTGCGCCCTATAATTATATATTATATAATAACAACATATGTTAAGCCAGGAATTTATTCAAAAAATGAAAGAGCGCCTGTTGGCTGAAAGGCTGGAAGTTCAGGCCAACATTGCTGAGATTAATCGGCCGGAGTTGCCTATGGACAATCCCGATGAAGATGATTTGGCCAATGATGCCGTGGAAGATATTTTGCAGGGCTCGTCTTTAACTGTGCTTAAAAATTTATTGGAAAAAATTGAGTTGGCCTTGGAGAGAATTGATAAAGGCAGTTATGGCGTTTGTCAAGAAACCGGCCAAGATATTCCCGAGGCGGTTTTGGAAAACGAACCTTGGGCAGAAATTTTGCCACCAATCATGCGTCTCAAGCTGGAGAGCTAATATGAAAAAAATTGTTTTGGATATAGAAACCAAAAATACTTTTGCTGAAGTGGGCAGTCGCGAACCGACAGCCCTCGATTTGTCTTTGGCGGTTATTTATGATTACGACAGCGACAGTTTTAGTAGTTTTTGGGAGGCTGATTTGCCGAAGCTGTGGCCGATCTTGGAAGCCACGGATTTATTGATTGGCTACAACTTAGATCATTTTGATGTGCCGATTTTGGATAAATATTACAATGGCGATTTGAGTCGCGTGCCAACTTTGGATATTTTGGAGGAAATTAAAAAATCTTTGGGTCGGCGATTGGCTCTGGATTTGGTGGCCACCGGCACTTTGGGGCAGGGGAAGCTGTCACATGGTTTACAGGCAGTGGCTTGGTGGCGTGAAGGCCAGCTGGATTTGATTGAAGAATATTGTCGCGAAGATGTTCGGCTAACCAAAGAAGTTTATGATTATGCTCGCGCTAATAATTATTTAAAATATAAAGTTTTCAACGAAACTAAAAGCTTTCCGATTGATGCTTCTGACTGGGAAAAGGTTCAGGGAGGTAAGGTGAATTATACATTCCCATTTTAAGTTTCAAATTTTAAGTCTAAAGTTTTAAGTTTCTAGCTTAGCTTGTTTTGAAATTAAACAACAGACAGGTTGTCTGGTGGCTAGTGGATTTACAATTTAATTAAGTAATTCGTATTCAGGGTCTATCAAATAAGATGCTGTCCCGCCAAGGCGGGATCAGCATGACAATCATTTATGAAAGAAAAAGATGTAAAAAAGTTTTTAGCCATTATTTTGATTTTTAGTCTTTTTGGCGTTTTGCTGTATGGACTATGGCCGTATCTTAACGCTTTGTTGGGAGCTTTTATTCTGTTTGTGGTTTTTAGGCCATTTTATCATTGGCTTAAGCATAAAATTAAATTGCGCGCCGGTTTGGCGGCGATTTTTATCATTATTTTATCAATAGTGGCGGTTTTAATTCCGATATCATTTTTAGCTTCAGTTCTTATTAAAGAGATTCAGTTTGTTTTGGATAATGTTAAAAATCATATTGGCATTTGGGGTTCTTTGCCGGCTTGGTTGCCACAATTTGATATAAGCGATTTGGGTAACCAGTTTGATTTAAACGGTTCGACTGCCAGTCGTTTGTTTTTTGGCACTTTATCGGCTATCGGCAACCAAATAATTTCTTATATTTTAATGTTTTTGCTTTTGTATTTTTTGTTGGTGACTGATGAAGACAAACTTAGTCGAACGGTTTTTGAACTGATGCCTTTTGGTCAGGATAATACCATGAAATTGCAAAGAGAGTTTAAAAAGGTGACTTATACGGTTTTGATTACCTCAGGCTCTATTGCCTTGATTCAAGGGACACTTTTGGCTCTGGGATTTTGGTTTTTTGGCGTTAAAGCGCCAGTGCTTTGGGGTTTGGTGGCCTCAATAGCCTCGTTTATTCCTATGATTGGCACTTCAGTGGTTTGGTTGCCGGCCTCTTTATTGTATTTAGCTGAAAATCAATTGGGCATCGGTGTTGGTTTATTGGTTTGGGGTTTGTTTATTTCCAGTATTGATAATGTCTTGAGGCCTTATATTCAAAAAAGAGTTGGGCAAATCCATCCATTTATTTCTATCTTGGGAGTGGTTATTGGTTTGTCTATTTTTGGCCTAGTTGGTTTGATTATTGGCCCGTTATTTTTGTCTTATTTTATTTTAATGATTAAAATGTTTAAGGAAGAGTATATACAGACGACAATTTAAAATTTAAAATTCAAAATTTAAAATTAAGGTATCGCTTCGCGATTTTAATATTTTTGCATTTTGAGATTTACATTTTAAACTATAAAATATGTGGATATTTTATGCTTTGAGCGCGGCTATTTTTGCTTCTTTGGTGGCAATTTTTGGTAAACTGGGCCTGAAAAACCTTGACTCAACCTTGGCCACGACCATTAGATCTGTGGTAATGGCGGTTTTTTTGCTTTTAACTAGCTTGAGTTTTGGTAAGTTTAAAGATTTTTCTTTTGGTAATATTGCCAGTAAGGATTGGCTGTTGATTGTTTTGGCCGGCGTGGCTGGCGCTATTTCTTGGTTATTTTATTTCTTGGCTTTAAAAAATGGGCCGGCTTCGGCCGTGGTGGCCCTGGATAGGCTGAGTTTGGTGTTTGTGGCTATTTTGGCCTTTATCATTTTAAAAGAGCCAATGAGCGGGCGTGGTTTGGTTGGTGTCGGCTTGGTAGTTTTGGGGGCAATTATGGTGTCTTTAAAATAAATTGCCAAAAATTAGCGAAAGTGATACTTTGATTATAATGATTGTCTTTAGCGTATTTTTATGATATGCTAATAAAGTTAAAATATTATGGCTAAAAAAATACTTATCGCAGAGGATGACATGTCTTTGTCAAAAGCTCTGAAATTAAAATTAGTCAGTCTTGGTTTTGAGGCTGATGTGGTTAAGGATGGCGAAGAGGCTTTATCTTTAATCAAAAAACAGCACTATGATTTGATGTTGTTGGATTTAATGATGCCTCAATTGGATGGTTTTGGCGTTTTGGCGGCTTTAAAAGGCGTTAAAAATCGGCCAGTGATTTTTGTTAATTCTAATTTAAGCCAAGCCACCGACAGAGAAAAGGCCATGAAATTGGGAGCTGATCAGTATTTAATTAAATCAGATATTTCATTAAAAGAGATAGTGGAGAAGATTACCAAGGCTTTGGCCTAGAATAAAAATAAGCACATCGTTCGCTACTTGGCGAGCGATGTTTTTTTATTTGGCAAAGACTTTGCTTCGTCGGGGGTTCACAAAACAAGAACACTATCTTCCTTTAATCTCCCTCTCTTTTTAAGGAGAGGGTCGGGGTGAGGTTCTTCTTCCTATTTTTTTGTTTTTATTATATAATTATTGTAAACAGCAAAAGAGTCATTTTTAAGGTTGTTAATAATTTTTTAATATACAAAAATATAAATCATTTTTATGAGTAAACTTTTTATTAAATTTTCACTAAAAAGATTTTTCCTAGGTTTAACAATCTCTGTTATGGCGATTGTTTTTTGTTTGGTTTTTGCGGTTTCTCAAGGTTTGGCTGTGGAAAACCCGCAGTGTGGCACAACCAAAAATACTTGTATTATAGGCACCAATAGTGGCTTGACTTACGATTCGGCCAGTGGTTGCTGGGCTTGGACTTGCGCTATTGGTTCACAAACTTTGTCTTGTCAGACTTGTGTTGGTTGTGGCAATAATCGTGTTAGTGCTGGCGAACAATGCGACGGCACGGATCTAGATAACCAAAATTGTGTCAGTCTTGGTTATTATGGTGACAACGCTTTGAGGTGTAATGCTGATTGTACTTTTGATACTAGCGGTTGTTTGATTATTATTGAACCGCCAGCCAATGAATGTGGTAATGGTATCTTGGAAGCCGGTGAAGAATGTGAATTAAATTCACCCTTCAGCTGTGCTGAAGGCGAGATTTGTGAGAATTGCAAATGTAAAACTATAGATATTAATTCATCGACAATAAATTGTGATGATAATAACGGTGATGGTCTGCCGGATAATCCTGTTTACAGCGATTGGTCGCCGGTTAAAGCTGGTAATAAGCCTTGTCCAGGCTGTGGCGATGCCGATAAACAAGTGCTTTCGACCAAACCAACAACAGATTTGTGCAAAGGCTTGGGCAATTTAAGCTCAAGCAAAGTTAGCGATATTTTTTATAATCCCTACACAACCGATTACAGTTTGAGAGATAATGATTATTTTACTCATGTTGATACTTTGGCCAAGTGGACTTGGACTTGTTTTAATGATGAATTTAGTGTTGATTGCGAAGCTTATCCGGCTTCGGAGTGTAATAAGGATATTTCGGCTCAGGATAAATGCGATGCTGCCAATGCTCCTAATTTTGACACCAGACCGGATATGTTTGATAAACGAGATGAAAAGACTAGTGGCGATCGTTACTGTAAAAATGGCAAAATATTAATTAGCGCCCAACTCTGGCAAAGCTGTAATTGGGATACAAATTTCTTTACCAACTGGCAATGTGTCGGTTTATCTGACGGTGAAAGCGGTCCGGCTGATAGCGCGGTTAATAATGTTGATTGTTCGGCTAAATGGGCAGGTAAACCAAAGTGCGGTTATTTGAATAAGATTGAAGATGTCAGTGCTACCGATGAATATTGGACACCGCAAAAAACTGATAATTGCTGGGTCGAGCCATTCTTTAGTCTTAAAACCAATACAACCTACACTACTGATCCTAACGCTTTTTGTGATGGTGACGGCGGTTCAGAATTGGTTAGCGGTGTTAATTTAACACAAGACGAAAATAATCGCAGGGCAACTTGGAACTGGACCTGTCGTGGCGATAATAATCAAACGGTTAGTTGCAGTACAACTATTCAGGATACTTGTTTGAGTGGTATTTGCGGTACTGATGACGACAAAACCTTCCCTCCGGGTGAACCGGGTAGTAGTAGCGGTTATTCAGGCTTCTGTCAGCGTGGTGAAGTGGTTATAAACGACCAATATCCTTCCAGTGATGGTTATTATAGATGGCTCTGTCGAGGCGATGAGGGCGCTGGTGATGATGAATGTTCGGCTCGCATCGTTGGTCAGTGCGGACCAATGAATCACGCCATCTTTAAGTCTCAAAATCAAGATAGTTATGGGCTTTTAAATGAATTTCCTTTATCCCAACTATGCTCTATTGGTAGTGTAGTTAGACAGACTGATGTTATTATGACTGCTGGTTGTACTCGGCTAAGAGCTAATTCATATATAAAATATTTTGGTGGAGCCGCCGGCAGGGATAATCTTTGCATAGGTGTTTGGAATTGGTCTTGTGGTACGGCTGATAATAAAGTTGATTGTGATGCGGTTGAAGAATACCCGATTTGCGGTTACGCCGGCAGTGCGCCTGACACCGTCAGATTTAGCACGCGCGAGGCTATTAAAAATTATGGATACGCTGGCTATGGTGATTGTAGCCGAGGTAATCACCCATTATTATCAGAAATTACTTTAACCGGTGATACTTGGAATTGGAGTTGCAATATTCATGATCAAAATTATACCGGCACTGAAGAAAAATACTATAACACATCTGGCGCTTCGGTTAATTGTGACGCCAAATATGGTAATTAAGGCTTATAGTCATTAATTAAATATTTTAATTACTTTGATATAAAAAATAAATATGAAACAAGCAACAATTACCTTATCCCTAGTCACAAAAATTTTTGTCTTTGGTTTGAGTTTGGTTATTTTCGGAACAGGAGTGATTAATTCGGCCAAGGCTTCGTCTTGCGCTGTTCCTGGTAACCAACAGGTCATTAAAAATGACAATGATTTTAGTCAGACTAAACTGCAATGGGATCGTGTTCTTAATGCTGTTGGTTATGAAGTTAAAATAACTTTCAGTGACGGCACGGTTAAAAATGTCACCATTACCGGCGGTGACAATAATTATTATATCTTTAATCAGTTTTTGCCTTGTGGCGATTTTACCTGGCAGGTCAGGTCAATTTGCTGTAGTCAGTGTGGCGATTGTGGCAATAAGAATTGTTTGGATTATTTAGCCATATATCCTTCACAACCGGCCTGTATGTGCGCCCCTGGCACAGATGTTTATTTTAATGGTAATAATTGGAATGTTGATGGCAATGATGATCCGCTTAATTTTAATCTAAAAAAAGATATCGGCGGTAATTTAATCGGGTGCTCTTGGAATTGCGCCGAGAATAGCCCAACTAGTTTAATTAGCATTGAATCTTGCGGTCGGGATTATAAAATAGAATGTGGTGCTCAACCGAATTCTGACGGCAAAGGGCCTGGCAATTTGGTGATTACCACTTATCCTGAACCAAACGGCAAAGGTTATCCTTACGGCACCCCACCACTTAATGGCTGGTATAATATGTGCACTATTAATGATTTGACCAAATTAATTTGGGATAATCGCAGCGCCAATCCGTCAACTTGGACGATTGACAATACTTATGCGCCAGATGACCCAATTAAATCTCTAGATGGTCGTAAATGGGAGTGGACTTGTGACACTAAAAACTGCGAAGCTTATGTGCCGGCCAAATGTGGCAAAAAACACAAACAAACCTTTCCGGCTAATCCGGGTTTGACTGAATTTTCAGATGGTTTGTGTGATCCAAGCCAGGATGTTAAAAATTTTAGAGAAAAAAAGATTGATGGTAAGCCGGTTGGTTGGCAATGGGATTGCGTTGGCTTAACTTCACAATATTTCAAAGATGATGCTAATGAAAATTATGAAGTGGGTTCGCCACTCGGTCCTTTGATGCTAACAAAACGAAATGAAAGTTGTGAGGCGACTATGCAGGGTTGTGGTTGGGGCAGTGGTAATCAATACACTGAGGCTGCTTATGATGAGTTTAGCGTTACTCAAAAAGATTTGAGCTTTTTCTGTTCTGGTCCTGATTTGGTCGCCGACATTCCTTTGAATATAATTCAGAGTGGTGGACAAATAACAGCCTGGGAGTGGAATTGTCTTTATGATGACGGTAGTCTTATAACCGGTTGCCGTGCTGACACTACCCGCTGTGCTTCACCGGCTAATGGCTATTCTTATAGTAATAATGAAATGGATGACATGATTCTAAATGAAGATAACGCACAAAACGACGCTGATAAGAAATTTTGCCATCATGGTGATAGATATATTGAAAGCGGTGCTTTAAGTTGTGTTAATGATGATAACGGTAATGGTTTGGAAGAGTGCGCTTGGCAATGTCATGGCGATGCCTATGCTAATTACGAGATTGATTCGGTTGATTGTCAGATGGAGTTGGAGGGCTGTGGTATAGCTGATAATATGTGGTTTGATGCCAATGATTTTAATAGTCGCTTGGGTGAGACTGGCTTTTTGTGCGACCAGGGTATTAGTCTATTAACGGTTCAGGTATCATCCTTAACTAATGGTATGTGGCATTGGGATTGTGGTGGCACGGCTTGTACGGCCTATGCCCAAGGCACTTGTAAAAGTCCAAATAGTTCAGATATTATCGGTGATGCTACATGGAAAAGTGATTCTTGGCATATTTATAATCAAAGTGATTCTGCTTACACCAAATCTAGTTTAATTGGTTTGGCTGATAATAAACTGTGTGATGTTGGTCGAGTGGAAAATAGCAGTGGTAGCGCTAATAGAATTATTTGTGCTGGTGACCAATATGGCGAAGATTTGGCAGATAATACTTGCAAATGGAAATGCTTGGGCAATAATCCTGATCCAAACGTGACTGATGATGATGTTTGGTGTACAACTTATAGAAAGTCAGAATGCGTCAGTGGTACGCGCACTTATCCTAACGATGGCTATAGTGCCAATGCCCGTAGTCGTTCTTATGGTCCGAATTTTACAGAAGCTGGTATAAGAGCTTTGGTGCCACCTGATTCAGGTTTGTGTCGTTGGGGTTCTTTGGTTGATAGTGGCGACCCTCAGCTCACATACTATGATCTTGTTGGGCCTTATCAATATGCCAATGAAGGCGGTGAGTACGGTTGGATTTGTGCCGGTGCTGACAGCGCTTATAATAATGATGATGTTAATTGCCGACTTGACGCCGAATCAGAGTGTGGTGTAGCTAACGGCGGTCAATATAGCGAAGAGCCACCAGTAGGTGAACGTTGCTTAAAGGGTTATCCTTCTGAATGGCCCAGCTATTGGCCCGATACAACACTAGGTAAGTGGAAATGGTCTTGTGTTAATGAATTAAGCCAAAGTGTGGTTAATTGCGAAGCTAAACTAAAACCGTCTTGTAATAAAAAAACTCTTGAAGAATATAAAGATCCCCAAGGTTTAAATAAAGAGGAAATTTGGGCGATGACAGAAGCTCAGTTATGTAGTATGGGCAAAGTGCGCCGGGATCCTAATAATGGTGATAAGTATTGGGTGGATTGTGATGCGGGTACTGATAAGTGTACTTGGATTTGTGATGCTACTTATGATGGTGCTAAGCCACAAGATGGTGTCATGTGTTCTGTTTTGGAAAATGATTGTTTGCGTGCACCTAATCAACATCGCTTTAATAAGGCTTGGTTCTTGCGAGAGTATTCTGATAATGATCCGCTAAGCCAAAGGCCTCAATATTTGGATTGTACTAATTTGACTAATACTGGTGGTTATTGCGAGATTAATTATGACGATTGGGGGCCGTCTAATCTAATGTATGTTTATGCTCAATTTTGTAAATACGCTGATAACCCTAACACTGCTTATCGCAGCAAACTTGTTGATGACAGGGTCTATTACAATGGCGATACTTTCACTTGGACATGCACACATCAAAGCCTAAACTATAATTGCGAGACTGAATCAGGTACTGCTTGTGGTGAAAAATCTGATGGACAACAATTTGGCTCTATTAAAGATTTTGATGATTATTATGGTTGTTTTGATGCAAGTTGGGGTTATCATAGCTATGGCTGGAATGGCACAAGATGGACTGTTGATTTTGATGATCGTTGCCATAATTATGAATCTAATGATGATTATAGGTTGTGTGAACCTGGTTATGTTATACGCTATAATGATGATCCTGGAAGAAAAGCAGACGGTTATTCATTAAGTTGGAATCCAGGCACCGGTTTGATTACTTGGGTTTGTTGGGAGGTTACTAATAATTCTTTAAGAACACCAGAGGTATGTGCTGCTACTATTGCTATTTGCGGTGACGGTAAAAGACAGGGTAACGAAGAATGCGATGACGGTAATGACAGGATTAATGATGGTTGTGATAGAGAATGTCATATTGAGTGCGGTCCGGATGATGGTGGTAAATTTTTTCCTTGGATAGATGCCGATGGTAATAAGTTCAATAAGCCTAGATACAAAAATAATGGCGACGTTAACTATAACGGTACAGCTGATTACCGTTGCTATGATGGCTACTACGCTGAAAATTTTCCAAATACCCCCAATAATAATATCTGGACTTGGAAGTGTTGTAAGGTTGATAGTAGCGGACAAGAACATTGTACTGCAGATGAGTGTAATGCTCGCTATGTTGAATGCGGTGAAGATGACAACGGCAAGGCTTTCCCGGCAAATAACGGACTTTACAATGAACCTAGGTTCCCGGGCAATCTTGATCTTTGGACCGGCGCCGATATGAGGTGCGGGGCTGATTATGCTTTTAAGTCTAAGGGTTATTGGCCAACACCGCCGACAAATAATAGATGGGATTGGAATTGTTGTTATGATTTTAATAGTGATGGACAGTATGATAACTGGGAATGTCGTGATGATTGCTATGCTGTTAAACAAAATTGTGATATCGCCGGTAGTATTGCTAAAAGTCAGAAAATTTGTGCCAATTATACCCCAGCCGGTCTTACAGGCACAGCGCCAGCTGATACCGACACAACTCTTAGATGGCAAAAAAATGACACGGCTAATTGCGACAATGAAGATAATCCTGATGATTGGCAAAATATTGATGGCGCTACTAGCCAAAACTACAGCCCGCCGGCTTTATCCGCGACAACCTGTTATCGTCGCGTAGCCAATAAAGAAGGTTGTGGTGATAAACCCACTAGTGCCTTAAAAATTACAATTACCAATAGAGTAGATCAAAATGCCGATTTAAAAGCCACAGACAATTCTGGTAAGGAAATTGTTGCCGGTCAAACTGTTTGCGCTGGTTCTCAACTCACTTATACGGCCACCACTAATACCGATTGTTCAAACCCGACTTATAGCTGGACTGGCTGTGATGCCGGCACCATTAATGGCAATATTTGTAAAAAAACACGGTCTAATATTGGTACTTATACCGGTGATGTTAGCGTGACTATTGTTTGTGATGGTGGTTGTTATTTAGATGCTTCTCTTGAAAGTAAGGAGATAAAAGTTGATGATGTTGAAGATCCAACTAGCGTCACTATTAAACCAACCACCCTGAATGTTTGTGCTAGTAAGAATGAGTCACAACTTTTTGAAGCCACACCGAATTTTAGCAGTAATATTCCTGATTGCAGTGATGTTAAATATGTTTGGCGAGTTGATAATGTTGTCCAAAATGGCAATGCTAATACTTTTGATGCCAAACCTTTAAGTTTGACATCTGGCAGTCATACGATTAGTGTCACGGCTCAATGTCAATCACCTTGTAGTGATAAAACCGTTACTCCGGCAGTTTCAGCCACGATTACTGTTGCCAATACTAAAGCGGGTGCTATTGCAATTGCTCCAGAAGATCAAAATGATGATGGCGACGCAGAGGGTTGTGCGCCTTTTGATCCGAGGACTTTTGTTAGCACGGTTAATGCCTCCGACTATGAAACTTTGGATTGGGAATATAGCGAAGACTCTGATGGTAATGGCACTTGCGATACCGCTTGGAAATCGCTTGTCGTTAGTACTCAAACTTATAATGCCCCTGGTTTGTCTAAGACTACCTGCTATCATCGAGTGGTTTATAGTGACGCTTGTGATTTATTGACAACCAATGATATCAAAGTAAAAACCAATCCTAGAGCCGTGGCTAATGCTGGCAATCTCTTAATTACACCGCCTAGCTGGGTTTGCTCCGGCACCCAAACAGAATTGTCATTGGAAAATAATAGTTGTTCTGAGGGACCTATGAAAATAGAGTGGTATGAGAATAACGCTTATGAGAATAACGCTTTATTTAATACTAATCCGTTTACTAAAACCAATATAGACGCTGATTCGGATTTTTATAGCTATAAAGCCAAGGTGACTTGCGGTGTGACTTGTCAGGGTGAGGACGAATCAGAGGCTGTTCCCTTGGAAGTTAAACCAAGGCCACACGCCATGCCAGGCTCTATGTCTATAAATCCAGAAAATCCTGCCTGTTCTGGTACAGAATTTACCCTGTCATTGCCTTCTGGTAGTTGTTCCGGCGGTTTTAGTCCGACGATAGAATGGTATGAGGTTGATTTGTCGGATAATATTCCCAATAAAATTGGCGAAGGCAATAATTTAAAGCATACGAAAAATGTTAGCAGACAAACCGAGCTTAGCTATTATGCCAAAATGACTTGCGGAACGGATTGCACGGAAACAAATGACTCAACTACTAAAAATATAGTAATTAATCCGCGTTCAGTAGCTAATGCCGGTACTATTACCGCCAGTCAGAATCCGGTTTGTTCTGGCGCTACTTCAGCTTTGTCTTTTTCGGTTGAACCGAGTTGTTCTGATGGTGAGCCAACGATTAAATGGCATGAGGTTGATAGTAATACTTCTTTGGGTAGCGGTTTAAGTTTAAATATTACTAAAACTGTCACTACTCAAACCACTTTCCGCTATGTGGCTGATGTTACTTGTGGTGATACGTGTCCTGACACCAAAACAACCAATCAAATTGATTTAGTGGTTAACCCATCAAAGACTTGGACCATGACCAATATTAGCGGTGATAATGATTATTGCTCCGGTTTAACTAAATCTTATAGTGCTACTATCGGCAATTGCTCCAATCCTCAAACCACATGGACTTTGAGATTGAGAAGCGATAATAGCGTAGTGGCCAGTGGCACTAGTACCTCAGTTAATCCGACTTATCCAGCGCCAAACGATTTGTCGCCTGGTGATTATACTATATCTTTTGTTTCTCGTTGTACTGATGAACCGGGCTGTAATTTGCCAAGCGAGATTAGCAAATCAAAAGATTTTACGGTTATTGAACAAGCAAGGGTTAACAATGCCGGTACGGTTAATGTTAATCCAACTCCAATCTGTTCAGGATCATCTTCTTCGTTATCTTTGTCCGGCCATGAATGTTCTGGTAATTTTACACCAACTATAAATTGGTATGAAAATAATAGCGCTAACATTTTTGGCACCGGTACTCCTTTGTCGGTAAATAAAAATGTCAGTGCTTCAACTGTCTTTACTTACAAGGCTAAAATTACTTGCGGTACAGTTTGTAAAGAAACTAAAGATGCTAATGGCACAGCCAGCTTAACTGTTAATCCTAATAAAACTTGGACTATGGCCAATGTTAGCGGTGATAATGATTATTGCTCTGGCAATGCCAAGACTTATAGCACCACCGTTAGTAATTGTTCCAACCCAACAAGCTCTTGGACTCTAACTAATAGAGCTGATGGTAGCGAGGTTGGTAGTGGTAGTGGCTTAAGTTATAGCGCTTTAGCTAATTTGTCTGCCGGTAATTATACTATTAGCTTTACAGCTGATTGTCATCTTGATGCTTGCGCTTCGCCTGCTAGTATTACTAAATCCAAAAATTTTACAGTTAAACAAACCTACGAAGTGCCTCAGGCTACTACACCGGCTTCGGCTCAAGCTTGTTCAGCTGCCAACCTAAGTGTCAAGGCTGACCTGAGTTATAGTAGCAACTTACCTGATTGTGAAGGTGATAGTTTGAGCTACGCTTGGTTTGTTGATAACACCAGAGACACTAGTCAGACCACCGATACTTTCAACAAAAATAATCTAAGCATTGGTTCTCATAGCTTAAGAGTTGAGGTGACTTGCGCTAAAGATTGTTATAACGGAACTAACCCGACCACTGCCAGCACTTCAATTAATATTTACAACTGCGCTTGTGGCAGTGCCGATGATAAGAATTTTATTGATAATGATAATAATGATGTTATTGATAATTTGGGTACCTTCCAATATTGCAATAGCGGTTGTACGGCTGAACTTAATCCACCTGCCTTCAATAATTCTACCGGCGATTGGGAATGGGTTTGTAAGTGTGGTAATGGCTTAACTGGCCAAAGCTGTAATGCCGGTAAAACAGTTTGTGGCGATGCTAAGGATCAAACCTTTGTTGACGCTTCATGGACTGCTGCCAATCGTCCAGCTTTGTGCGCCAAAGGTTCGGCTAGCCCGAGTGCGCCGGTGGCTATTGATAAATTAAACACTGACGAACCAGATGGCAATAGTTGCAATGGTGGTGGCGCTAGTACGGGTATTAAGGATACTTGGGAGTGGCGTTGTGCCGATAGTGTTGGTAGTCAAACACCAACTTGCTCGGCTAAGCGTTTGGATTGTGGTGTGGCTGATGCTAGTAGGGTTTTGGCTAAAAATTGCACTATCCAACCTTATGACTCATCGGCTGGTTATCATGGCTCTTATTTAGTGGCTGATAGTGTGCCAGCTGGCCATAAATGTAACTTAGGTGCAACTTATATTAATAATTGGGCTGATACTGAAAGAGGTAAATGGTATTGGCGTTGCGAAGATTCCTTGGGTAGATATGAAGAATGTAGTGCTAGAAAAGACTGTGGCTGGGCTGGCCGTAGTAGCGATGGCACACGTTTTACCACGGTTGATTATGGTGATAATGGCTGTTGGACAGCAGAAAATGTTGGTTTAATTGACAATAACAATGCTACCGCTGTTAACTGGGGTCAGGCTATGCGCATTAAGATGAGCGTGGATGATAATCCATGCAACAACAACGGTCCGACTTGGTATCAGTGTAAGAGTTTGCATTGTTATAGTTATTTAAACAATGCTTGTAATATCACTGGCATTTGTCCTGATAGTGATAGTTATGAGTTGCCGACAGATGAACAATGGAGTAGCTTAGAAGAATCTTTGGCCAACGGTAATAATTGTAATGCCGACAGATTTAATAGCTATGATTGCGATCCGGCCGGTGCCAGTAATCAAGCTGGTTACACTAATGATGGCTTAAGGGATGGTGTTACTTTCAATGCTTTAAGTGGCGGTAGTTATTGGAGCAGAACCTCAACTTATAATAATGCGCCGTTATGTGGCGGTGATAATACTTGTCGTTGCCCATTCACGCCGTTTACTCGTGATTTTAATAATTCAAATGATATTTCTCGTTACGCAGCCACAAATAATTGTAGTACCACAAACTACCCAACACGCAATGTAAGATGTATCTTACCGGCTGGTGCCAGAGGAATTATTAATGGCGGTGGTAATGGCGGTCTGTCTTGCCTGGGCTTTGGTTGTTTTCAATAGTTAGTTGATAAAAAGCAGACCGTTTTCAAAACGGTCTGCTTTTGTTTTCTATTCTTATTTTTTTTGCTATAATCCTTAGTATATGATAAAAAATATAAGCCTAATTTGCTTGGGATTGTTTTTTGTTGTCGGTTTATCCGGTTGTCAATCAAACGAGACGGTTAAAGCGCCTGATTTAAGTTTACCAGTGGTTAATGCTGAAAGTTTTGTTGACGAAGAGCCCAGCAAAACTGAAGCTGATTTAAAGATTAATAACGAGGTCAGTTTAATTGAAGCTTTAGCTAAACATGATCAAGCGGTTGATTTTAATAAGTATCAGCTACACGATGTAATAGTTAGCGGTGATTATGCTCGTGGTCGTTTTTCTTGCGACAATGAACTGAGAACTGATATCTTTTGGGCAACCATGTCGGCTGGCGTTTGGCATTTAGTTTTTTTGGGTGATCAGGGCCCTGATTGTGCTATTTTAAACGGTTTTCCAATAGAATTAAAATCTGGCTGTCGCGAAGATTTAAATGTTAAACAAATTAGTAATTTTGCAGATTGTCTAAAGGCCGGTTTTTTAGCAACCAATGATCAGCCCAGACGCTGTTTTGACGACAAGAATAATGTCTTTGTGGAGGTTGGTATGGTTAACCTCAGTAAGCGCTATATCAGCCAAGATGTTGCCAAATGTCGGGATTTAGATTTTGATTGCACCTCAACAGAAAGATCTTTTTTAGATGACTTTGGTTGTGGTTGCCAAAAATAAAAATTAATTATTAAGAGCGAGATTTTTAAGATTTTGCCCTTTAAGTATATATTATATGGCTAGTAAACAAACAAAAATTGTGGCGACAATTTCAGACTTGAATTGCTCCACGGAGTTTATCAGAAGCTTACATGATGCCGGCGTTGATGTTGCCAGATTAAATACAGCTTTTCAGAGTCCTAACGAGGCTGACAAGGTTGTGGCTAATATTCGCGCCGTCTCAGAACGCATTGCTATTTTGTTGGATACCAAGGGTCCGGAAATAAGAACCTCGGCCATGGCGGAAAAAATAGTTTTAGCCAAGGGTGATTTGATTAAAATTAAAGGTGGTAGTGCCGACAGCCAGTCAAGCCGACAATTGCTTTATGTAAATTATTCAAATTTTGCTAAGGAGGTGCCTAATTCGGTAAAAATTATGATTGACGACGGCGAATTTGCCTTATCGGTTGTTAAGAAAGGTAAAGATTACTTGTTAGCCAAAGCCGATGATGATGGGCAAATTAAGGCCAGTAAAAGCGTTAATGTACCAGGGGTTAAATTGAAATTGCCCAGCCTGAGCGATAAAGATAAGATTTTTATTAAATGGGCCATTAAACAAGACATTGATTTTATTGCTCATTCTTTCGTTAGAAATAAAGAAGATGTTTTGGCTATCCAAAAAGTTTTGGACAAGGCTAAAAGTCGTATTAAAATTATTGCTAAAATTGAAAATCAAGAAGGTGTGGATAATATTAACGAAATTTTAGATCACGCTCATGGTGTGATGGTGGCTCGCGGTGATTTGGGTGTGGAAATTCCGGCTGAAGATGTGCCATTAATCCAAAAGCATTTAATCAAGACTTGTATTTCCAGACAAAAGCCGATTATTACAGCCACTCAAATGTTGCAATCAATGGTTGGTAGCCCTCGTCCAACCAGAGCTGAGGTTAGTGATGTGGCCAACGCTGTTTTAGACGGTACCGATGCCTTGATGTTGTCAGGAGAAACAGCTTATGGTAAATACCCGCTTTTGGCTGTTAAAACCATGGCTAGAATTGCTAAAACCATTGAGGCTAATCGGCCGATAGTTTTTGATCCAAACCTTAATTGCTCTGATAAGATTACCGACTATTTAGCCAAGGCCTCAGTTTTAGCCACCAGAAGTTTACCGGTTAAAGAAATTATTATTAGTTCACAAAGCGATTATTCAGCTGAAACCGTTTCGGCTTATCGCTCGTTAGTGCCAGTTTTTTTTAAGAGTTTTGATAAGCGTCAAATTAGAGAATTAGCTCTAACTTACGGTGTTTACGCTCATTTTTATGAAAAAAAATATTTTGACGATAAATTAATCAATAAAGTCTTGAAAGAATTAGTTAAGAAGAAAAAACTTAGTAAAAATGACCTAATTATTTATTTATCAGGTGATATTAAAAAGAATCAAAGCGCCAATGCCTTAGAAATTTGTGAGGTTGGCAAATATTTAGATTAAGTGGTTTTCACTTAATCTTTGTGGTATAATAAAAAAGTTATGAAGAAACCAAAAGACAATTTTGACTTCATTGATTTTTTGAACGCTAAATATGGCACCAAGGATTCTGACAGTGACGGCTTGACTGACGAAGTTGAGTTGCTTTTAGGTACCGATCCGCAATTAGCCGACACTGATGGCGATGGCATGAATGATGCTGAGGAAATTAGACGCGGTCGCAATCCCTTGGGCCCGGGAGATTTTCGTGATTGGTTTGTGCCTCACGAGGGCAACAATTATCATCCTCATGCCTTGCATCCCAAAAGATTAATGTTTTATGCTACTTCGGCTGTGGTTATGAAAGTTTTGGTGGTAATGTTTGTGTTGGGTTTACCTATGACTGCTTGGTTGTCGCCGGATTTATTAAAAGAACAAGCCGATAAGATTATAAAACTAACCAACGAGCTTAGAGTTAAGGTCGGCGTGCCAGAATTAACCGAAAATCAAACGCTCAATCAGGCGGCTTATGCTAAAGCCAGCGATATGGTTTTGCAACAGTATTTTGCTCATATTGGGCCTGATAAAAAAACCTTAGCCAGCTGGTTAAAGGCCTCTGGCTATCGTTATAAGGTGGCTGGAGAAAATTTAGCCATGGGTTTTTCTCAGCCAGAAGCTGTCTTGGCGGCTTGGCAAAAGAGCCAAACTCATTATGCTAATATTATTGATAAAGATTTTAGTCAAATTGGTGTTGGCGTTGTTAGCGGACCTTATCAGGATGAAGAAACGGTTTTCGTGGCACAGTATTTTGGGACACCGGCTGAGGCCTTAACCCAAGTCAAAGCCAGCTCAAATGAAGTTAAGGCTAATGTTCAAGTAGTGAGTTCGCCTAATGAACCAAACGATTCAAGACAACAAGTGGCTCCCGCTAAATTATCGGCGCCTTTGATTAAAGAATTAACCAAGCCGATCATTTTGGATTTAGCTAAAAAAAGCCTTAGCAAAGAATCGTCAGTTGATTTAAGAATTTTTGCGCCAGGTGCCTCAGAAGTTTCTCTTGAAGGCAAAAACATCTCTTTGCTGGCCGAGGCTATGCCGGATGGCAACGAGTGGCAGTTAAATTTAAAGCTTGAAACTGGCGTCAACTTTTTTTACATAGTGGCCAAAAATGGTGATAAACAAATTTCATCGGATAATTATGAAATATTTTTTGATGGCCAATCGCCAATTTTAGATTACAACCAGACTAAGTTATATTTAGATTTACCCCAGGGATCAAAAGAGGCGGTGGTTAGGGCTGAAGTCTATCTGTCAGATGACGCTGTTAAGGCCCAGCTTGGTTTTGGTGGTCATCGTCTAGACTTGAATTTAGTTGACGGTGTTTGGCTGGGGCAAATGGTTGTTGATAATCGTCAAGATTTAGAACCAATAGTCCCGCCGGAATTAAAAGTAATCGACATGGCTGGCAACGAAAAGCTTTTTAACTTAACTTGGGATAATTTAGAGCCGATTAATAGCTCTCAAGCTGACCGTTATATGTTTTTGCGAGCTAATCCGACAGCCGGTGTCTCTAAGCTTTTTGGTCTAAGTGATTGGTTTTATCGTTTTTTGTTGTTTGGCTCGGTGATGTCTTTAAGCGTAGCCGTGGTGGTGGAGGTTAAAAAACAACGACCTAAAATGATTATTTCCGCGGCTGGCTTGATAGTTTTACTTATTTGTTTGCTTATATTTTAAATAATTATATGAAAAAAGAATTTTTTATATTGGCTGTGGTTTTTGTGGTCGGCTGGTTTATTGGTTTGGCCAGTAGTAATTTTTTGCCAAAATTTTTAAACCCTCTTAATGTTTTTGGCGGACCTAAATTGTATCAAAATAATAAGGATGATCAGTTGCGGATTAATAATTTATCAGGAGAAGCACTTGAAATTGGCGCCAAATCGTTAAAGTTTAAAACTCGGGTAAATTACAACGGTAATTTATTGCTGGTGGAAAAAGAGGCTGTGATTGATGACGAAACGCCGGTTTACTCGCTAAAAGCAAAGGCAGCTGGTGATTATTTCAGTCAGGATTATAATGAAAAATTAAAAACCTTAAAAGAGGCTTTAACGATTGCCGGCAACAAAAAAGATATGGCCGGTGGTAAAAGAATTATTGAACAGATTAGAGTATTAGAACAAGAGGCTAGCGAGGCTAAAAATTTGCAAATTAAAAATTTGGAATCAAAGCTTAGCAACCTAAGTGATGATGACTCACAAAGAGAAGAGGTGAATCGTCAATTGGCCGAGCTTAGTTCTAATTTTTATTACAGTAAAATAAGCTTGTCAGATATTGGCGTCGGTGATTTTATTCAGGTTTGGTCAGATGAAGATATGGCTACGGCTGATAAGTTTAAAGCCAAAAAGATTGAAATCAGACAATAATTAAGTTTTAAGTAAAATGTAAAAAAGAAGCCAGTTTATAGATAGTTAATTTATGAATTTTGGAAAATTTTAATTTTACGGTTATGGATATAGGTAAATTATTGGAGGTGTTGGAGGACGAGCCAAAATACAGACTTAAACAAGCCAAGCAAGCCTTATTTAAGGATTTAATTGAAGACTGGCAGGAAGCCAAGGTTTTGCCGATTGAATTAAGAAAACTGCTCAATCAAGAGTGTCCAATAAATTTGGACAGCTCTTTTTTTGTTGGTAAAAATTCTTTGAAGGCAGTTCTAAAATTAAAAGATGGTTTAAAAATTGAAACCGTGCTTATTAAACATGACGACGGACGGCGAACGGTTTGTGTTTCTTCTCAGGTTGGCTGTGCTTTGGCTTGTCGATTTTGCGCCACTGGTTCCCTTGGTTTTAAAAGAAATTTAACAAGCGGTGAGATTCTCGATCAAGTTTTGTTGATGGCGCGCCATTTAAAAAAGGTTGGTCAAGAAAAAATTAGCAATTTGGTTTTTATGGGTATGGGTGAACCTCTTTTGAATTACGAAGAAGTTAAAGAGGCTTTAATTTATCTTAATGATAAAGAAGCTTTCAATTTTGGTTGGCGACATATGTCTTTGTCCACAGCCGGCATTATTCCGGCCCTAACAAAATTAAAAAAAGATTTTCCCCAAGTAAATTTAGCCATTTCCCTGCATGCGCCCAATGACGAGCTACGTTCCAAATTAATGCCAATTAACCGTAAATATAACCTCAAACAGCTCTTAGCAACAGTTGATAATCATATTAAAGCCACCTCGCGCCAAGTTATGTTTGAATATACATTACTTAAAGGCATTAACGACAGTCCCGAAGAGGCAAAAGCTTTGGTTAAAATTATGAAGAAACCTCTTTATATGGTCAATTTGATTTATTATAACCCCACCGGCGCTTTTTTGCCCTCTAGTAAAAAAGATTTTGATAATTTCTTTTTAATTTTAAGCAGGTCGGGTGTTAAGGTGACCAAACGCTTTAGTTTAGGGGCTGATATTGTTGGAGCCTGCGGTCAGTTGACTGGTCTTCCAAAAAAAATTTAAAATTAGTATACTGTATAAGCTTGAATTATCATTATTAATTAAATTTACCAATATGAAAAAGAGATTTTTTTTATTTTTAGCCTTATTTTGCCTATTAGCCACTTCAGCCAGAGCTGAAATTAGTGCTGATAAATTTGCCGGCAAGCTATTGCTGGTTGTGGATAAAGCCGGTGAGCTTTGGTATGTCCAACCCGGAACCCTAGACAGCTCTTATTTGGGCAAGCCAACGGATTTTTTAGCATCAATGAGCCAGGTGGCTTTAGGTATTAGCGAAAAAGATTTAAATAGTTTTAAAGGTGTGGCACCTAAGCGTTTGGCTGGCAATTTTTTACTTAGAACCGAGGCTAATGGTAAAATTGCTTATGTTAACCCCGCCAATTTAAAGATTTATTTGTTTGAAACCAAAGAAGATGCCATTAAAGCCTTGCAAGAACTAGCCTTGGGTATTAAACAAGCTGATTTAGAAGCTATTAAAAAAAATAAAACTGCTCAAAATAAACCAGCAACCGTTGCTCAAAAACCTGCCAACAATCAGGAAACTAAAATTATTGAAACGGCCAAAAATTTTATTGATAAATATTTATTAAGCGACGGCACTGAAGTTAAGGTTGAGATTTCAGAAAAAATTGGCAGTTTTTATAGACTGAAAGTGACTTTAAATAGTGGCCAAGAAGTGGAGTCGGCCATTACTGCCGACGGTAAATATTTTTATCCGCAAGCTATTAATGTTGAGGAATATAAAAAAGAAATTGATGCTAAGGCCGATCAAACTAATAGCACCAACAACAATAGTGATTCTAGTGTGCCACAAACAGATTTACCCAAAGTTGAATTATTTGTGATGAGTCACTGTCCATACGGTACTCAAATGGAAAAGGGTATTTTGCCGGTGGCCAAAGCCTTGGGTGCAAATATTGATTTTCAGATTAAATTTGTTGATTACGCCATGCACGGTGAAAAAGAGGTTCGTGAGGAGATGCGTCAGTATTGTATAGACAAGAATGAACCAAGTAAGTATTTTAATTATTTGGATTGTTTTTTGGCCAGTGGTGACTTTGAAAGTTGTTTGACCACAGCCAATATAGACAAAAGTAAGTTGAATAGTTGTCAGGACGAAGTTGATGTTCAGTACAAAATTTTAAGTCAGTATAATAATCAAGACAGCTGGGGGTCGTCATTTCCGCCATTTGATATTTTTAAAGAAGAAAATCAAAAATATGGCGTTAGTGGTTCGCCGACTCTGGTGATTAATGGCAAGACAGTTAATGCCAATAGAGACGCCTCTAGTTTAGCTAAGGTTATCTGTGATGCTTTTACTGCTGATAAAAAACCATCAGCTTGCCAGCAGACCTTTTCCACCGACACGCCAGCTCCAGGTTTTGGCGCTGGCGCTACCAGCAACACTGTACCGTCCAGCTGTGGTAGTTAAAATAAAAAACTCGCAACAGTAGTTTATTATTTTTTTGTCAAACTTAAAATGCGTTAGAGTAAATTGAGGAGTGAAATAAATAGGCAAATATTGCCTTTCTAAGCCCTGCTAGAGGTCAAAATTTGACCGTAGCGGGGCTTTTGTTTGATGGCGGTGTGTTTGACCACCGTTGATAAATTTAAAATTTAAATATCAAAATGCAAAATTAGGGTGCCACTGTAAGACCTTTTTGTTGCTTGTTGTTTGTTGTTTGTTATTTTTTTCGTTATTTTAGTTGCTAAAAAATTATGCTATAATAAAAGACAAAGAAAAATCTATGTTAAGCGATAAAAAACTTCGCGATATTTTAGTTAAGGAAAACTATCTAGCCAAAGAAGATGCTGACAAGGGTTTGGCTTTGGCCAAGGATTACGGTAATGTCTTGGAAGAAACTTTGGTGACTGAAGGCTTAATTACCAAGGATTTGCTGGGCCAGGCTGTGGCCGAGTATTTTAAGGTTGATTTTTTAAATTTAAGCAAGGTTAGGCCAGAGGCCAATATAGTTAAACTCATACCAGAAACCATGTCCAAGAGTAAAGAAATAGCTCTTATTAAAGACAATGGCCGTGAGTTGCTTTTGGGTATGGTCGAGCCGGATAATAAAACAATTGCCAATTTAGTTAAGAAAAAAACCGGTCGCAATCTTAAAATTTTTTTCATGCTTCATCATGATTTGGAGGAAGTTTGGGCTTTGTACAGAAATAATTTGGCCGACGAATTTAAAAATATTTTAAAAATTTTAGGCAGTTCCAAAACCAGTGAGGAGGACAAAGAAAACGCTACCATGGCCATTGTTGATACTTTGCTTCGGCACGGCAACGACAGCAAAGCTTCCGATATTCACATAGAACCTTACAATAAAAAAGTTATAGTTCGTTTTAGAATTGATGGTGTTATGCATGATGTTTTGGAAATTAATAAAAAGTTTTTTGAGCCGATTGTTTCCAGAATTAAAATTATGGCCAAAATGCGAACCGACGAGCACCGAGCGGCTCAAGACGGTAAACTACGCTATGATCTTGGTGATGGTTGGTTTGATGTTAGGGTTTCTATTGTGCCAATTGTTGAAGGGGAAAATATTGTGCTCAGACTCTTAGCTTCCAGTAATAAACGTATCGGTTTAACCAACTTAGGCTTGTCGGCTCGTGATTTGAAAAAAGTTAAACACGCCATTGGCCGACCTCATGGCATGATTTTAGTCACCGGCCCGACCGGTTCCGGTAAAACCACTACTCTCTACGCTGTTTTGACTATTTTAAATAAAACCGATGTCCACATTGCCACTATTGAAGATCCGGTTGAATACAATATTGAGGGTGTTAGTCAAATTCAAGTTGATGCTAAGACTAATTTAACTTTTGCCAATGGTTTAAGGGCAATTGTTCGTCAGGATCCTGATATTATTATGGTTGGTGAAATCAGAGACAAGGAAACTGCCAATATTGCCGTCAATTCGGCTTTAACCGGCCACTTGGTTTTATCAACACTCCATACTAATGACGCGCCAACCACTTTACCTCGTTTGATTGATATGGAAGTTGAGCCGTTTTTGGTTGCCTCAACCGTCAATTTGATTATTGCCCAGCGCTTGATTAGAAGAAATTGTGAAAAGTGTCGCACTTCCTATAAAATTACCAGTGAAGAAAAAACTATTATCGACAACGAACCAATGATTCAAGAATTGCTTAAAGCTAGGGGGGTTAAAGATTTAAGCAAACTTAATCTTTATCGGGGAAGGGGTTGTAATGTTTGTGGTAATACCGGCTTTGTCGGTCGTTTTGGTATTTTTGAGGTTATGGAAATGTCAGACGAAATCAGAGAAATGGTGACAGATAAAGCGTCCAGTGGCCAAATTATGAAAGTTGCTCGCCAGGCCGGCATGACCAGTATGTTAGAAGACGGCTTGGATAAAGTTTTTAGTGGTACAACCACCTTAGATGAAGTTTTAAAAGCGACTCGCGGTTAATTTATGAAGAAAAAAGGAGCTAAAAAAAAATCGATCCTTAATATCAATCTTGATTTGGTGCCAGCCAGCAAATTAGAATTGATAGTTTTTGCCAAACACTTGTCTTTAATGCTTAGATCTGGTTTGGCAATCACCGAAGCTCTTAAGGTTTTATATCAATCATCAACCGGCAAATTCAGAGATTTAGTCGGTGATATTTATAATTCAGTTAAGGCCGGCCGTAATTTGGCCGAGGCACTCCAGCGTTACCCCAGAGTTTTTAACAGTTTTTTTGCCGGTGCTGTTTATGCCGGAGAAACTTCCGGCACTCTGGATAAGAGCTTGGAAAACGTTGCTGTTCAATTGAAAAAAGAAAAAGAATTAGCCGATAAAATTAAAGGTGCTTTGATGTATCCGGTGATTATTTTAATAGCCGGTTTTGTTATGTCGTTATTTTTGGCTTTTTATATTTTGCCAAAAATTATTCCCTTGTTCCAGGGAATGAAAATGAAATTGCCATGGACAACCAGGGCTCTAATCGCTTTTTCTAAGGTGGTTGAAAGTTATGGCACGATTTTGTTGATTTGTATTTTTGTTGGCTTGGCTTTGTTGATTTGGTTGGTTCGCCAAAAATTTAGCAAACCATTTGTTCATAAACTTTTATTAAAGTTGCCGGTGGTTAAGGATATTATTAAACAGGCTAATTTGGCCAGATTTTCCAGAACTTTAGCGACACTTTTGGCTAGTGGTTTAAATATAGTTGAAGCCTTAAATATTGCTGCCAACACCACCACTAATTATTATTATCGGCGAGCCATAAATACGGTAAGTAAAGCTACTAGCAAGGGCAATCGTTTATCGGCCGGCCTCATGAAGTTTAGGGGCTATTTTCCTGATATGGCCATTAGAATGATTGCTGTTGGCGAAGAGTCCGGCAAATTAGAAGAAACTTTATTTTATCTGGCAGATTTTTATGAAGGTGAAGTTGATAATTCAACTAAAAATTTATCAACTTTAGTCGAGCCAATCCTGCTGGTTTTGATTGGCTTGGGTGTTGGCTTCTTGGCTTTGTCTATTGTCACGCCAATTTACAGTATTACCGGCAAAGTTGGTAATTAACAGCTTGTCTTTGCTAATTTTTTGTTGATATTTTATGAAAGCTTTTACTTTGGCGGAAGTATTAATAGTTTTGGCCATTATTTTGGCGCTTAGTGCAGTCGGCTGGCCATTGATTGGCAATTGGTCGTTTAATGCCCAGACTAATAATGCCAAGTCGGAAATGGTGCAAATAATTAGACTGGCCAGAGAAAGAAGCTTGGCCGGTTTTAAGAATCAAACCCATGGCATAAAATTAATGTCTGATGGTTATGTTTTGTTTCAGGGGGATTCTTATCAGACCCGTCAAGATCAATATGACTTGGAGATTAAATTGCATAAAGGTTTGGTTATTAGTTATCAGTTGGCTGGCATAGGTCCTTCGGCTGATGAAGTGGTTTTTGATGGCTTTGGTTATCCTAGCCGTTGGGGCAGTATTACTATTTCGGCTGGCGAGACCCAATCAATTATTGGTTTAAAACAAACTGGCATGGTTGAGTAATCCTTTGGCAAGGAGTTTATTATTTTTTGATTAAAATTATCATGAAGCAAACTAAGTTTACAGGCTGGTCTTTAGTTGAAGCAATGGTAGCTATTGCTATTTTTGCCATGATGGCCAGCGCCTTGATTAGTTTGTCGGTGGGAGCTCTTAATCCTTGGCTGACCGGTTATGGTAAATCACAGGCAGAAGCTTTGGCTAGTGAAGGTCTAGAGGCTGTCAGAGCTATTCAGGCAAGGGCTTGGAACGAGCTAGCTTTGACTAAAAGTGGTTTGAGCTGGCAGGACGCCAAGTGGCAATTAATGGGTGAAAATACCCAAGAAACCATTGGTGATTATACTAGGCAAATAGTTTTTTCCAAGGTTTGCCGTAATGAAGCTGGTCAAATTGCCGATTGCCCAGCCACCAAGACAGATCCTCATTTGATTTTAGTTAAAGCTCAAGTTAGCTGGAATAGCCCGCTTGGTTTAGAGCAGTCGGTTGAAAAAAAGATTTATTTAAGCAACTGGTCTTCTAAATTTTGGGAACAATCAGATTGGTCTGGCGGTGGCGGTCAGGCCCTTTGGTCGGCTAGTGATAAATATTACTCAGGACAAAATATTGATGATTCGGTGGCTGGCCAGCTAAGCCTAGCTAAACAAGCGCCATTTTGTCAGGGGCATAGCTGGACTTTTGATAATCCCGATGATTATGTTTACGATAGTAAAAAAATAGAAATAGTTGACGGCGTGGCTAGATTAAAGCAAGAGCGCCAATATACTGTAAGCGATTCTCCGATTGATACGCAAACTTTTACGCAAAATACAATTAGCGACTTTCCCAGTTCGGTAAAAATTTCCGACAATGTTTCAATCCCTGGTATTGACGGCTTGGTTGATGTTTACGCTTTAACTTTTAGACGTAGTGGCACTTGTGAATTAATAACCATGGCCATTAATGACGCTGGTCAAATAAAAAACATAGGATTGGATTCCTTGGTTTATGACAGTTCTAGTTGTAATAATCCGTTTGTTTTTAAAGTAAGTGACGGTGTCTTAGGTTTAGTCCATACCAGAGGTGGTTCTAGCGCTGGTTATTTAAGAACGGTTTCTGTTTCAACTAACGGCGACATCGGTTCTTTGCTTGATTATTATTTCTTTGCCAATAATCAAGTGAGTTATCCCTTTGTTTATAAATTGCCAGCCAACCAGCTTTATGCCTTGGCTTATAATCGCTCTAGTGCAGGTCAATTAGCTACAGTTTTGATTAATGATAATGGCACGATTGTTAGAAACTTTATTAGTCAAATAGCTGTGCCTGAAAATTTTCAATATCCAAGGATAAATCAGTGGTCAGGTGATATCTATACTTTTAATTACGCCGTACCATCAATCGGTCGTGATTATTTGTCAACTGTTAATATTAACAGCAGTGGTTTAATTAATCCTGATATTATAAGCCAGTATTCAACGCCAGCTTACTCTGCTAGTCACCAGACATCTTTTAACAAATTAGCCTTTGGAGGCGCTTTTACTAACGTTGATAATGGTGCCAATGCAGTTATAAGGACTTTAAGCATCGATAATGATGGCCTTATAAATCAAACGCCAATAGACTCTTTGACTGTGGCTTCATCAATCAGAAACGCCACTTTAAGTTGGACAGGTGGTTTTACTGGCAATTCATTTCTAGCTGAATATAGCACAGCTTCTCGAGACTATATTGGTCTATTGGATATTGGTCAAGATGGAAATATTGATGACTTAATTAGGGATTCAATTAGTTTTCCTATCAATATATATTATCATGAGCTATTTAATCTTGATGCTACCCATAACGCCGTAGCTTGGCGTCAACTAAGCGGTTGGGGTTCTGTTTCAACTTTTGCCATTGAAGAGGGACCCATGGCTTATGTTAAAAAAGCCTCAATTTATGCAAAAAATCTTTACAGCCAGGCGGTGGTTGATTCTTGGTATAGTTTTAGTGAAACAGCTAATAAAAATAATGGCGAAGTTGCCTACCAGCTAAAAACCGATGAAGGCAATGATTGGCGTTATTGGGATGGTTCGACCTGGCCTAGTATAACCGATGGAAATCTTAATAATCCAGCCACTATGGTTAATGAAAAAATTAGACAACTACCAACCGACAGTCGCCAAATTGGCTTTAAGGCAATTTTGCAAAGTGATGGTAGTCAAAACGTTGAGCTAAGCGAAGTAGCTATTGATTGTCGTAACTTAAAATTTGAAACTGCCTCACTTCAGGTTGGCAGTGACTGGCAGACTGTTAGCTTGCTTAATACTTATGTTGATCCAGTGATAGTGGCTTCGGCTTTGCGACAGGCCAATACTTTGCCTTTGTCGGTTAGACTTAACGAAGTTGGTAATAATTCTTTCTCTGTTAGATTGCAGAATCCCAGCAATCAAAATTTATCGCCAGAATTGGTGACTTATTTTGTAGTTGAAAATGGTTTGTGGCATTTGGGTAATTTAAAGATGGAGGCTGGTAAGATAAATACAGATAAAACCGGCTCTTATGCGGTTTGGTTTTATGAGCCAATTAATTTTAAAGGAGCGCCAAACTTTTTTTCAGCCAGTCCGGTAGTTTTGCATCAAGTTATGACTAATAATGATAGTCGTTGGATTGGTAGTTATGTTAGTAGCCCCAGCTCCTTAACTAGTCCGCCCAGCGCCAGTGGCATGAGGATTGGTTTAAACGCCGCTGAAACAGCCACTAGCCATCAAGTTGAAACTATTGGTTATTTAGCCATACAAAATAATAGCTCAGGACAGATTGACGGCGTTGATTGGGAAACTTTAGATCGTGCTAATACCAGAGGTTACGATAATGGCTGTTATAGCGCTAATTATAGCAATAATTACACCACCGCACCTTTAACTTTGGTTGCCCAGCAAACCATGAATGGTAGTAATGAGGGATCTTGGGGTATGATGTGTGACAATCAAAGTGGCCGAGCTTATGTCCAAGTTGATGAAGATCAGGTTCGCGATGCCGAAAGATCACATGTTGGTGAGACCGTTGGTCTTCTGGCCTTAGGCCAAAATTTAAGTTATCAGAGTGGCTCCAGCCAATCTTATAGTACCTTGGGTATTTTAACTTCGTCGGCTTTTAATCTTGAATCACCATCAAAAATTCAGGTTGTGGAGTGGCAGTCAGTTATTCCCAGTCCTTCGGTAGCTATAAAATTTCAAGTCAGATCAGCGCCAGATGACAACGGTGCTCCAGGTACTTGGAGTGATTGGTTTGGCGCTTTGGGTTCGGGAACTTATTTTATTTCTGCTGATGGTGACTTAATCAGCCAAACTTTAAATGGTGATCAGTGGGTTCAGTATAGGGTCGAATTATCAAGCGACGGTTCTGAGACACCTATTTTAAACAGGGTTAAGCTTAATTATAAATAATATGCCAAACAAAAAATCAGGCTTTACTTTAATTGAGATTGTTATTTATGTGGCTATTATGGGCTTGGTTTTAAGCGCCTTGATTATGTTTTTTTTAACCATTGGCAACAATCGCGATAAAGCTTATAGCGCCAGTGAAGTTGAAGCTAATGCTAAAATTACTCTTAACGAAATAAGCTCTTTAATTCGCCAGGCGCGCAGTTTTGATGACAATAATTCTGTTTATAATAATGATCAAGGCGTTTTAGTTTTATTTTTAGACGAAGCTAAAACTCAAGTGGCTTCTATTGATTTGCTTAATGGGCGAGTTAGAATTCAAACCGGTTTTGAACCGGCTTGGTTTGTTAGTAGCCCGGCAGTTAGTTTTTCTCGTTTAAATTTTAGTAAACTATCGGATCAGCAAATTAGTCTGGATATGTCATTGGCGTTTGGTCCGTTAGGCGCCGAAATTACTCCGGAAAAGACCTACAAACAAAATTTAACCACTACGATTTCAATAAGACAATAAATTTATGCCTAAAGGTGTTTCAATGTTAATTATGGTTTTGCTGATTGGTTCAGCCTGTTTGGCTTTGGCTTTGGGCTCGGTTTGGCTGGGAGTGGGTGAGCGAGAATTATCTCAAGTTTGGTCTGGTGGTGATGAGGCTAGACTTGTAGCTGAGAGTTGTGTTGAAAATGCCTTGGAGAGATTAAAAATTGATTCGGCGTATGAAGGAGAAACATTGTCCTTAGGACAAAAATCTTGTATAATAACAATAGCCAAGACCGGTCAGCCAATGAGTAGCGCGCTGATTGCTGTTTTTGGCACATCTGGCGATTATACCAAAAAAATAAATTTAAGTTTAGAAGTCGTTGATGAAAGTTTTAAGATAACTTCTTGGCAAGAAAATTAATTATGGGCTTTTTCAACAATAAAACCGTCGCTATTGATATTGATGATCGCAGTATTGAGATAGTTGAATTAAAAAAACAAACCGCCAGAGCTAAGCTGGTTAATTTTTCCAGACAAGCTTTGCCTTTAGGGGTGGTTGAAAACGGTTTGATAAAAAATCCTGAGCAGTTAAATCGTTATTTATTGCAAGCTTTTAAACAGGCTAAACCATCAGTAATCGAAGCTAAAAAAATAGCTTTTATTTTGCCAGCCAGTCAATGTTATAATTTGGTCACTAGTTTGCCAACAGGCGCTGAGTCAGTCGATGATGAAATAATTGAAGATTTGATTGCCAAAAATTTTCCACTAAGCGCCAAGGAATTGATTTTTGATTATAGAATTATTCAAGCAGATCCCAAAGAAACTTTAGTTTTTATTTCGGCGGCTAGCCGGGTGGCTGTTACGCTTTGGCTGGATTTTTTCAGCAGTTTAAAATTATCAGTTGAATTGATTGATAGTGAAATTTTTGCTTTAGCTAGGGATTTGGTTTATTTGGATCAAAAACAGCCAGTCTGTTTGGTTGATGTGGGCTCGGTTAAAACCAATATTGCCATTGTGCAGGCCGAGGCAGTTTATTATGAAAATTCTTTATCTTTAGGTGGACATTGGTTTACCAAAAAAATTGCCCAAGCTTTTAATCTAAAATTAGTCACGGCTGAAAGGAAAAAAATGCAACTTGGTTTGAATAGTCAGATTTTTCCGGTTTTGTCTAAAGATTTAAAAATTTTAGCCTCAGAAGTCAAGGCTGCTGTGGCTTATTATCAAAATCACTACGGTGGAGCAGTTAAGGAGGTGGTCTTGGTTGGTGGCTCAGGGCGTTTAAGAGGTTTGGTGGATTTTTTGCAAGAAGTAGTTGCTTTGCCGGTTAGCGTTGGTAAAATTAAGTCTATTAGCGAAAAATTGCCTTTAGAATATTACGGCGCTTTAGGCTTGGCCTGGCGTGTTTTAAACAAAAAAAAATTCAACAATGAACCGGATTTTTTGGGATTATCTGGAGTTGGCAGTCAAATAAAATTTAATTTAACAGCCGGCAAACCGATTAAGTCGGTTAGCCAGACGTTGCCAGATAAAATCAAAAAACCCGCAAAACAAATTATGGAAAACGTAGACAACGAATCAACTTTAGAACCATTAGATGGCTCAGATGATGAGGATTTAGATACTGGCGAGCCTGATGATATGCAAAAAAAATTGGACAATCAGAAAAAAGTCCTATTGTTGGTTTTATTGTTTGGTCTTTTGCTTTTACCTTTGGCTTTTTGGTATAGACAGCAAGAAAGAATTAAACGAGATGAAAGAATTAGTCGTTATTCCAGTCAAGCCTTTAATAATCTACAAAGTTTCAATTTTAAAATACCGGTTATCGTTGGTGGTGCCGAAGTTAAACCAGGCGAAATTAAAGGCAGGATTGTTGAGTCAACTATGGCTAAAGGGCAGACTTATAGCCAGGCCTTGCCAGACGCCTTAAGTCGAGCCAGAGGCAAGCTAATCAAAGGTGAGGTTTTATATGAGGAGCCTTTAAATGAAATCATTAGTCTGGATATTTTGGCCGAGCCGTTGGTCCTGCGTTGGTTAGCCTATTCTCAGCCAGAGCTTATAAAAGCCGGGCTTTATCGGGTTGATGTTTTGAATCAAGAAAAAGTTGATTATTCTTTTAGTAATTTAGAAATTTCGGCTGTGACCAAAGCTGATAGTATTGATAGTCTAATTTTGGAAGTTAAAATTTCCATTACTGCCGGCAAGCAAATTTCAAACGCCAGCGAAGATGGTATTGTCACGGAAAAAACCGATTCAGAAAGAGTCGGCGATAGTCCAACGCCAACCACTTCGCCACAAGTTTCTGATGTCCTGGAAGAATTGCCGGCTACCAACACCCAACAGGTGATAATTAAATCAACTGAAACGGGTTGGTTAAATATTCGGGAGGGGCCGGGTTCAAATTTTGGTATAGTTCGTAAAATCGATGATGGCGGGACCTATGAATTTTTGGAAGAAAAAGATGGTTGGATAAAAATTAAATTATCAGATGGTCTACTTGGTTGGGGTTCGGCTCGCTATATGCAGAAACTTTAATTTTTGATATAATATTAATAACTCATAAAAAAAGTAATTTTCTCGTGGAATAATTGATTTCATGAGACTAAAAGAACTTCTATGAATAAATCTAATCAAAAAAAGGGCTTTACTCTTATTGAGCTCTTAATCGTTATGGCTATTATTTCCATAATAGCCGCAGTGGTCTTTGTGGCCCTTGATCCGTTGACTCGTTTTCGTGATTCAAGAGATGCTGCTAGGTGGACTGATGTTTCAGCTATCGTCAGCGCCATTAAAATCGACCAAGTTGATAACGGCGGTGATTATCTAACAGCCGTTAAGAATATGGGCACTGGTGTCTATATGGTTGTTGATGGCACTGCTCCAGCTGATTGTACTACAGGCAACGCTTATTGCGGTATTGATGTCACTAGCGCTGGTAGTTGTGTTGACTTGTCAGAATTAGTCACCCAAGGTTATTTGGGTAAAATTCCGGTCAGTCCTAATGGTACTGGTTCTTGGAATGACAAATTGACTGGCTATACCCTTGAAAAGAGCGCCACTGGTATTATTAGTGTTAGAGCCTGCGAAGCTGAAAATGCTCCGGAAATCAAAGTGGCTAGATAAAACGATTTCCAGCTTAGATAATACTTAGATAACAAAAAAACGCTTCCGTGTAAAAACGGAAGCGTTTTTATTTAAGTTAAAAGTTTAAAGTAAAAAGTTTAAAGTTTTGGAGTTCGCTTCGCTCACGATTTTATTTTTTATTTTTAGTCTCCCTGTGCTATAATAATTCTATATGCCGAGAATTTTTTATTTTTCTTTGGTTGTTTGTTTTTTAGTCGTGGCAGTCGGCGGTGTTTTAGCTTTCGTTGATTCTGATGGTGATGGTTTATCAGACAGTGATGAAGAAACAGTCTATTATACCAACAAAAATTTAGCCGACACTGATGCTGATAAATATGATGATGCCAAAGAAATTAAGTATGGTTATTCGCCCTTGGTGGGTGATGGTAAAAAAATGACCGAAGTTGACACCGATAAAGATTATTTAAATGATAAATTTGAGTTGGCTATCGGTACCGACTTAAAAAATCCCGACACTGACGGTGATGGTTTTCTTGATGGGACTGAGGTGGCTGCCGGTTACGACCCCTTGAGTGATAGTCATCAAAAAATCGATAAATTAATTAAGGTTGATTTAAAAACTCAACATTTGTGGTATTATTTTGGTGATAAATTGATGTCTGATTTTCCGATTTCTTCCGGTGTGACTTCTATGCCAACGCCCAAGGGCGAATTTAAAATTTTAGACAAGGTGCTAATTAAGCATTACGGTGGTGCTGGCTATAATTTTGATTATCCCAATACCAAATGGAATTTGCATTTTACTACCGGTAAATATCGTTATTATATTCATGGCGCTTATTGGCATAATAAATTCGGTCAGCCAATGAGTCATGGCTGTGTTAATGTGGAATATCAAAATATGGAGCCGTTGTATTGGTTTTCACAAATCGGCACCAAAGTTGTTATAAATTGACACAGCATCTTATATGACGAGGTGTTTTGGGATAATTTATTTACCTAAGCTTTTACATTTTACCTTTTAATTTTTACATTTTATCATGTCTAAAGGAGGCAGAAAAATCAAAGTTGAAACCATCATTATTTCCGATGTTCATTTGGGTTTTAAATTCAGTCGAGTGGAAAAAGTAGTTGAAGTGCTTGGTAATTATAGATTTGATCGTTTGATTCTAAACGGTGATATTTTTAATGGTCTTAATTTTAAACGGCTCAATTCCGAGCACTGGGCGGTTTTATCATTATTTCGTCATTTATCAAAGTTTAGCGAAGTGGTTTGGATTGTCGGCAACCACGACGGCCGAGCCAGTGTCTTGTCGCGTTTGATGGGCATAAACGTCTTAAATGAGTATCAGTGGCTTGCCGGTCGCAAAAAATGCTTAGCCATTCACGGCCATCAGTTTGATCGTTTTATGTCTAGAGATCCGATTTTGGGTAAATTGGCCGCCGGCTTATTTATTTTTTTGAAAATATTTGAAGGTCAAAATAGTTTTTTGACTGATTGGATAAAAAACAACAGTCGCAGTTGGTTGCGACTATCAGACGAAGTGGCTTATAAGGCGATTCGCTACGCTAAAACCAAGAAAGTTGATTATGTTTTTTGTGGCCACACCCATTTAGCCAGAACCCTTGAGCTTTATGGTATAAAATACTGGAACAGCGGTTGTTGGGTGGAGCATCCGGCACATTTGATTTTAATTAATGGTGAAGAGGTGAGTTTAAAGGCTATAAAATAAAACACCCAATATTATCATCTATTGGGTGTCGAAATATTTTTATTTATTTCAAAAAGGCAAACAAACTAGCTTTGGATATTTCTTTAAAAAAAATAATGGAAATATCTTTCTTGTCCTTAACGTAAATTTTTTCTTTTTTGATATCTGACCATATCTCTTTGGTGGCGTAAGCTAAAGGAAAAAATAAAGGATCAAGAAAATCTGCTGCTGAAATAAATTTGGACATTGGAAGCAAATCGTTTAGCGTTTTAGCATTGATTGAAATAATAATATTTTTTTTCGACCAGAAAGTGCTGCCGTAATATGATTCGTACTGTTCGTATGAGTAGACAACAAGCCAGTGTCTTTTTTTGAGAAATTCATCATTTGGCATGATTTTGCTCCTTTAAGAAATGAACAAAGCTTTAAGTAATTATATATTAATTATATCATATTTTTATAAAAAAGTCAATAGATATTAGTATTTTTATTTAATTTTAGCCAAAATTATTAAATTCCATATTTATTTAATTGACTAAATATTAAATAACACGAGATTGCCACGCCCGCCTGCTGGCGAACTCGCAATGACAGAGTTTTTTGGGTAAAGCCCTAATTTAAAAACAAATCCCTAAATGATTTATATTTTTTTATGAATGATTTAGCAGAATAATATTTGTAAATTTGTAAAAATTTGTATTTGTAGGAGGGTTATTTCTTATGACCTAAATAAAACTTATAAGCTTTGTCGGCCGTTTGATTAAAAAGCGAGACAGCGGAAATAGCCTGGCAAAAATTAACCGCTTCTTTTAGTGATTTTTGATGAATATTGCGACCAGTAGCATTGCCTCTGGCGCCGTTTTTGATTTGTGTTTCCAAATTGTTTAAAAATTTTTTAGGATCGGTTGCTTCACCGCCGGAAAAAATTACTCCAGTCTTGCCGGCTGCCTGAATAATTTCGGCGTAACTGGCTTTGGTTAAATTTTTTGGCTGGCTAATTTTAACAAAATCAGCACCCAGACAAGAGGCTATGCCGGTTAGGCCGGCGGCTAAATGAGGATCCTTGTCGTTTTTAACAGCTTTGCCTCTGGGATATATCCACAAGACAGTTAGTAATCCGGCGCGGTGAGCCGCAGAAATTATTCTTGAGGCTTGAGCTAACATGATATTTTCAAATTCACTACCAGGATAAAGTGTGTAACCAACGCCGACAATTTTTAAGCCACTATTTTTTTTGAATGCCACAACTTCCGCCACCGTATTTAGCAGGGCGCTTTGTGGGTCTTTTTGCGAGGTTGGTATTAGATCGGTTTTGGAATTTAGTTTTACTAAATAAGGAATTTTTGAGTAGTGGCGTCCATATTGGGCGATTAAGCCAAGCTGTGAAGCAAAAACGCCAATATCACCGGTTGCAGCAATTTTAAATAAATGCTCGGGCGAAGCGTCCTCTTTGGCGATGTTTTTGCCAAAGAAGTCGTTATTGAGATGCTCAATTTTTTGATCGCCGGCAAATAACATCAGACGGCCGGTTTTTTTTGTGGCCAAGCGCCAATTTTTATAATATTCACCTCGTTTTCTGGAGGTGACTGACAGAGGAATCTCTAATTTGAACATAGAAAAGTATTTTTATTTATTATAGCATAATTTTAATTATTGTTTAAATATGTTTGGCTTAAAAATGAATTCATGTTATAATTTCCATAGATAATTAAATATAATTAAAAAAAACATATGAAGTTAAGCAAAATTAATTTTAATGGCTTGATGCTGTTTTTAATTTTGGCGTTGGCTATGGCTTTGCCTTTTGGCCTTAGGGCTGAAGAGAGCGAATATGCCAGTTGCAATAGCCTTAATGATTTTATAAGCTACTCCAAGTGTGTGGCTGAAATTGACGCTAAAAAAAGCGGTCAAACAAGCGTTGTGGTTGACGATATTAAGTCGGTAGATGGCGATTTTAGCTTGGTTATTGGTGAAGGGAGCGGGCAAACTAGCTCCATAGATGTTGTTTTGCATCTTAAGGCCAGCGCCGACACCACCAAAGTTGCCATTTCCAAGGATTCAAATTTTGGTTTTGCCGACAGGTTGGATTTTTCCGAAAAAAAGCTTTGGCGACTAGACGATTCAACAGGCGAGACACAATATGTTTATGTTAAATTTTTTGATAAAGACGACAATGTTTTGAAAACTTTAACCGGTTCAGTTGTTTATAACTATAAAAAGGTTGATGAAGCGTCTGAAACCGAAGCTAAAAAGCAATTTAGCAAAATTTACAACAAGACTTTAAATTCCCAGCTTAAGTTTGATAATTCTTGGTTGCAGATTGCTGCTTATGGCTTGAGTCAAGATGCTCCTCGTGATCTGGACAAAGAAAAAACTGCTTTGGCAAAATTTGTGGCAACCTACAAAAGTAACCCCAAAACTTCTCAAGATTGGTCGTTGGTTCATGCCATGGCCTATGCCTCAGAAGATGGTTCCGTGACGGTGGCTAACTCAAGTTCAAGCTCAAGCTTGTCAGAATCGCCCTTTGCTGATAGTGCTTCAAGCTCAAATTCAAGCACGGCCTGTGTAATGAAGCCGATTAAGCAAATTTTAGATGTCGGTAGTAAAGGTGACGAAGTTAAAGCGGTGCAGACTGTTTTAAAATGTGCCGGCTATTTGGACGAGGCAACAGAAATTAGCGGTGTTTTTGATGTGAAACTAGAGACGGCGGTTAAAAAATTTCAAGAGAAATATAAATTAGCCTGCGCCGGCGGTGTCTACTGCGGTCGTCTTGGTCCGGCCACCAGACAAAAGTTATTGGAAATTTACAAAGAGGGCAGTACTCAAGCAACTCCAGTTGCTAGCAATACCCAAACAACCGCCAGCAGTGTCGCTAGCACTATTAAGCTTAAACTTAGTCGCAATTTAACCCTTGGCTTGCAAGGCACAGATGTTGAAGATTTACAAAAATATTTAGCTCAAGATTCGGCTATTTATCCAGAAGCTAAGATTACTGGTTTATTTGGACCCCTAACCGAAGAAGCAGTTAAACGTTTTCAGACTAAATATAAATTGTCTTGCAATGACGGCACAGCCTGCGGTTATGTTGGACCAGCCACTAGAACTAAGTTGCAAGAGGTTTCAGCAGAGTAGATTCAAAATTTAAATCTCAAAATTTAAAATTAATTAAACAAAAAACATCTTAGATTTAAGATGTTTTTTGCTACAAAATAAGATTTTTTTTATTTTTTAAAAATAATATTAAAGTCATTCATAAACAAATCCTTTCGGTCGGGCATTATTCCACTATAGCAAACAACAAATATCGTCTCATAATTTTTTTCATAAGCATTTTTATAAGAAATAGTGAATTCTGCCTCTGCCTGCTTTGAAAGATCTCTAAAGTCATCTTTTTTCATGTTTTCATAAGCCTTTTCTCCAAGAGCTTTTCTGAAAAAACCAACTCCGTCACTTTCAAGAGCCTCTTTATTACCTTCTGTATGCTTAGCGATTATTTTTAATTCTTTTTTTTCACTTGATGACACAAGAGAGTTAGAGTCGTCAAAATAGAAATCAAATTCATTATTATCTATTTTAATTACCCCGACTTTTACATTGTACGCAGTTCCCTTGCCGTTATTTTCTAATTCAAAACAGTCGTTTATTGAATTAAAGAGCAGGGTCATGGCTGGTTTCTGTTCTATTTCTGTTTGAGCAATCATTTCTTTTTTCATGCCCCTGGTTTCATAACTATACCAAAACAAGGCAAGCAAAGTAATAAAACTAACTAAATTATTTATTTTATCAACTAAGCCAGCTGTTTTTTTGGTTGTTATTAACAGTATTACTGCTGTAATAAGTAGAAAAACCAACGTTAATAAGATGTGTTTTATATTTTTTTTCATTTTTTGTTTAATTGTAATAGTTAATATTTTAAAATATATCAATATTATAGCAATTTTATATCTAGGACAATAAATAGTCAAATAATATAGATTTATTACGTCTTTCGGTGTCATGCTGGCGAGTGCGCCTGCCTGCCGGTAGGCAGGTTTGAAGGCGTAGCCCTCGGAGCGTGCTTACAAAGTTAGTTTAGTAATTAAAATTTTGAGCGTACTAATTATTTTAACCTACTTTTCACCAAGATGTTTTTTAAGCCAAACGCTATAATTGGTTTCCTCCCCTAAGCTAGGGGAGGAACAAGGAGGGGTCTGGAGTTAAGAGCTATGTCATTTTATTACCACCTAAGTCTTTTTTATCTCTAGACCCCACCCTAACCCCTGCCTACCGGCAGGCACCCTCCCCTTGGTAACGAGCTTGCAAAGAATTCAGAGGGATTTAATGATTAATTTAATTAAATGTTGGCGAAAATTTGGGTCTTTTCGGTTGTTGAATCTATACAGCGCCTCTTTAACATGAATTTGGTACCTATCTCTGCGTATGCCATTGCGAGATTTGAACAGTTTCTTCATATACCCCCAGAACGATTCAATGCCATTGGTGTGAACTATTTTACTAGCCACATAACCG
>Ga0210057_1000228_pt1 | contig 98020 bp, 89 predicted proteins | sample CryGeyCG2114_010_2_FD_183968 | JGI IMG/M metagenome (GOLD analysis project Ga0210057, IMG submission 183968) | Groundwater microbial communities from aquifer - Crystal Geyser CG10_big_fil_rev_8/21/14_0.10 (SPAdes) (version 2) | ecosystem: Environmental > Aquatic > Deep subsurface > Groundwater ...
CTCATTTTTAGCTCCTTTTTTAAGTTTCTAAACACTTAAATTTTAGCTAAAAACTGCACTGCACTTTTAATTTGGAGAGAGGGCTATTTTGAGCGTGATCTACTGCACTTTTAATTTGGAGCTAACAGGGAGGAAATAACTGTTGACAATATATTTAATAATTGCTAGAGTGAACTCTGGATTTTAAAATTTGTTCTTAGGGGACAGTGAGGGAATCGCGGATAATGTATTTGTCCATTACGAATATATTTCTGCGGTCTTAATTTTTGATTAGTTACCGAAATAACCACGAAATACGGAAACGTACGAAAATACGAAAAAGACAGAAAAACAGGATCTTAATTGTGAGATGGGGACTCACATGTTGAGATTCCGCTTGTACATTAACAACTAAATAGTGTTTCACACTAACAGGAAATGTGTGAACACAAAAAGAGTAACCCCGTAAAGTTGTTTTGCAACCACGGGGTAAATTGCTGTAATTTCATGTAAGTAATATATTCTTCCGAATATACAAATTTCTCAAATAGTAATTTTGTCCGACGTAAGTCGGATCCAGAAATTGCTAGTCAAGAAACTATGTCAAGTTTTTACCTGTGCGCAGCACAGAATAACCAAACACCAAGAAACAATAACCAAAAACAAACCAATAACAAAAATTTCAATAACCAAACCTTTGAAATTGAATATTGGAAATTGAGTTTTTTTGATGTTTGTCTCTTGTATCTTGGTTATTGTAAGTTGCGTGCAGTAAAGATTTGACCTCTAGTAGAATTATTTCGTTGCGCTTAAAGGCGTATGGTGGATGCCTTGGCAGAAGATGCCGAAGAAGGACGTAGTAGGCTGCGATAAGCCTCGGGGAGCTGTCAAACAAGCTTTGATCCGGGGATGTCCGAATGGGGAAACCCCTTAGAACCTGTGCGTTGCACAGGAATTTCTAATTTCTAATTTCTAATTTCTAAACAAATCCCAATGACTAAATTTCAAAATCCCAAAAATTTTGAACATTGAAACATTTGAATTTATGATTTGTTTCAGATTTCAGATTTCAGATTTAGAGTTTCTTGTGCTACGCACAGGTAGGCAAGCCGGTGAACTGAAACATCTTAGTAACCGGAGGAAAAGAAATCGAATGAGATTCCCTTAGTAGTGGCGAGCGAACAGGGACAAGTCTAAACCGTGCGGAGCACATAATTTTTAATTTAAAATTTCTAATCAATTTTAAATTCTTAATGCTTAAAAATTAAAACATTAGAAATTCAATAAAAATTAGAAATTAATAATTAAGAATTGCGTGCTCTGCGCGGGGTTGCGGGACTCACATAATCAAAACGAATAGATAGGAGAACGAGCCTGGAAAGGACGACCATAGAGCGTGATAGTCGCTTATCTTAAATCTTGAGTAGTTGCGAGGTGATGTTCCCAAGTAGCACCAGACACGTGAAACCTGGTGTGAATCTGGGCCGTTCACGGTCCAAGACTAAATACATCTTCTGACCGATAGTGAACAAGTACTGTGAAGGAAAGGTTAAAAGAACCCTAACAAAGGGAGTGAAATAGATCCTGAAACCATACGCTTACAATGAGTCAGAGCCGTGCATGGCACAGAATTTTTAATTTAAAATTTAGAATATTTAATCAATTCTTAATTTTTAATGTTTAAACATTTAGACATTAGAAATTCATAGAAATTAGAAATTAATAATTAAAAATTGTGTGCTGTGCATCGGTGATGGCGTGCCTTTTGTAGAATGACCCAACGAGTTAGCTATGTGTAGCAAGCTTAAGCGATAGATCGCGGAGGCGTAGTGAAAGCGAGGGCTAAATGCCCGATTAGTTGCACATACTAGACCCGAAACCGGGTGATCTACCCATGGACAGGGTGAGAGCAGGGTAAAACCTGCTGGAGGCCCGAACCACTCTAGGTGTCAAACTGGATGGATGAGCTGTGGGTAGCGGAGAAATTCCAATCGAACCCGGAAATAGCTGGTTCTCCTCGAAATATATATAGGTATAGCCTGGCATAGTTCGCTTTTGGCGAACAGAGTTGCAGAAAGAGGTAGAGCACTGACTGATCTACGGGGGCTTCGGCTCTCGTATTCAAACAAACTCCGAATTCTTTCTGATTCATGCCAGAGTCAGACTGTGGGGGCTAAGCTCCATGGTCGAAAGGGAAACAGCCCAGACCGTAGTCTAAGGTCCCTAACTACAATCTAAGTGGAAAAAGCAGTGAAATCTCCAAAACAACCAGGATGTTGGCTTAGAAGCAGCCATGCATTTAAAGAGTGCGTAATAGCTCACTGGTCTAGTTAAGAGGTTTTGCGCTGAAAATTCAACGGGGCTCAAGATTGTGACCGAAGACACGGGCCGTGTCTCACTTTTGTTCGACACTCCAGAAATGGATGACGAATTGACCAAATAACCAATGGCGAATAAACAAATATTCGTAAATTAGTTATTAGTCATTTAGACAAATTCGTTATCCTTATGTGGACGTGGCGAGCGGTAGCGAGACACGGCGGTAGAGGAGCGTTCTTGGTGCAGTGAAGGTCGACCTGTGAGGGTGGCTGGAGCGCCAAGAAGTGAGAATGTTGGGATGAGTAACGAATTAGCCATGCGAGAAACATGGCCACCAAATACCCGAGGTTTCCTGGGCAACGGTAATCGTCCCAGGGTTAGCCGGGCCTAAGTCGAGGCCGTTGTAATGGCGGCGTAGACGATGGACAGAATGTTAATATTCATTCGCTTTTGTATATATAACCGATGACGCCGAGGCGTAGTCGCAGATAAACTATGGTTTATTGTCTGTGGTGTAGCCTTGGACAGGAAAAGTTCGGCTTAAAAGTATACAAGATCCGTACCGCAAACCGACTCAGGTGGGTGAGGCGAGAAGCCTCAGGTGATCGGAAGAACTCTCGTTAAGGAACTCTGCAAAAAAGCGTCCGTAACTTAGGGATAAGGACTGACTGTGCGGAGCACAGAATTTTTAATTTAAAATTTGAAATTTCTAATCAATTCTTAATTCTTAATGTTTAAAAATTAAAACATTAGAAATTCAATAAAAATTAGAAATTAATAATTAAAAATTGTGATGCTCTGCGCAGCCTGCAACTAATGAGTCCAGGCGACTGTTTATCAAAAACACAGGTCTCTGCTAAACCGTAAGGTGATGTATAGAGGCTGATGCCTGCCCAATGCTCGAAGGTCAAACCGGCCCTTGATCGCACTTGTTGCGCTAGGGGGACGACTAAGCCCGAGTGAATGGCGGCCGTAACTATAAACCAGACCGATTGTAGTTACGTTAAAAAATTTAGCTATATGCTGGAATAACCCGTGTATCCGATAATACTCGACCGCAAGGTCAGTGAAAATTTATTCGGTGGGGTCAATCAGCAGGAAAGACTTGGAATTTATTCCAAGAATCCTCAGAGACTACACGCTAAACCAACCCAAAGAAATAGAAACTTTGGAATTTGGATGATATAGTCCGATCTGCATGGCGACATGCAGGCCCAGATGGGCACCATTAATTTGGAAACATCAATGAACGGTCCTATGGTAGCGAAATTCCTTGTCGGGTAAGAAATTTGCCCTTGATAGCTATATCGGTGAAACCTTCATCGCACGCGGGTGCGATATGGCAATACCGAGGGAAGTCTAGTACAAATCAGTTATTGAAAATGACCCCGTAGAGACTACACGCTGTCCTCCAATGAAAATTGGGGAAGATATAGTCCATGCCTTGACGAAAGTCAGGGAGTAGTCGATTAATTTATTAAATTAATTATCGATCATGAAGTTCCGACCCGCACGAATGGCATAACGATCTGGACACTGTCTCAACGAGAGGTCCGGTGAAATTACACAGCCGGTAAAGATGCCGGTTACTCGCAGCAAGACGGAAAGACCCCGTGGAGCTTTACTATAGTTTGGTATTGAATCGGAAAACTTGATATGTAGGCTAGGTGGGAGACTTTGAAACCATGGCGCTAGTTGTGGTGGAGTCGCAATGTGAAATACCACTTTTTAATTTTTTTGATTCTAACCTGGATCTGTGATACGGTCCGGGAACAGTGCTAGATGGGTAGTTTAACTGGGGCGGTTGCCTCCTAAATTGTAACGGAGGCGTTCAAAGGTGTGCTTAGCCCGGATGGAAATCGGGCCTCGACGTATAAAAGCATAAGCATGCTTAACTGTGAGACCTACAAGTCGAACAGACGCGAAAGCGGGATTTAATGATCCGATATTATCTCGTGATAGATATATCGCTCAACGGATAAAAGTTACCCCGGGGATAACAGGCTGATCGCATCCAATAGTCCACATAGACGATGCGGTTTGGCACCTTAACACATTGGGGTGCTAGAGGAGTAATCCTCTACCAAAAATCTTCAATATTCAATATTGGAGAGCAAAAATTCGGCTTATAACGGTGAACCCCTATTGTTTGTTCGTTTTATGTTCGATAGAATATAAGAATAAACAAGGGCGATACCGTGGGAAGTCTAACGTCAATTCAGAAAGAGATTTTAGTTGGGAGTTTGCTTGGTGACGGCGCATTGCGAAGGCAAGGTACCAGAACCAATGCTCTTCTTGAAATCAACCACTCGTTTCAATATAGAAAATATGTTGATTGGAAATGGTCGCATTTTAAAGAGTTCGTCAAAACTCCACCAAAATCTCGCCATGGCAATGGCAATCGTATTGCTTATCGCTTTACGACTCAAAGCCTTCCGCTTTTTACAGAATATTATTTGAAATATTATTCGAGCGGCAAAAAGGCAATTTCAGCCGATCTTATCCTAACCAATTTAGTGCTTTCTGTTTGGTTTATGGATGACGGTTCGAAGAGTCGGAATACTTATTATCTAAATACTCAGCAGTTTGATCTGGCAAGCCAGAAAACATTGATGAATATTTTAGATCGGGATCTGGGAATTAAATCCAGTCTCAATCGCGATAAACAATACTTTAGAATTCGGATAAGAACGGAAAGCGCGAAGCTATTTCGAAATATTGTCGCGTCTCATCTATTGCTATGTTTTCGTTATAAAATTGACTATGACCCCGTAACGACTGACTCGAAAGAGGAGATTTAGCTTTTGTAAAAGAAGCTAGATAACACGCCGAACCCTACATAAAAAAGTAAAGGATATGGCTTAAAAACCTAAAGTCCAACAGTAGGGAAAAGATATAGTCTACACCATACGTAATTATGGATAAAGGTACGATGTCGGCTCATCCTATCCTGGAGGTGAAGCAGCTTCCAAGGGTCTGGCTGTTCGCCAGTTAAAAGGGTACGCGAGCTGGGTTCAGAACGTCGTGAGACAGTTCGGTCCTAATCTGCTGTGAGCGTTGAAACTTGAGTGGGTATTCCCCTAGTACGAGAGGACCGGGGAGTGTGGACCACTGGTGTATCTGTTGCACGAACCTCGTGCATTGCAGAGTAGCTAAGTCCTACTGGATAAGTGCTGAAAGCATATAAGCGCGAAGCCAGCCACAAGATTAGGTTTCTTAGACTCCTTGTAGACCACAAGGTTGATAGGCTTTAGGTGTAAGTCCTGTGAGGGATTAAGCCAAGAAGTACTAATTAGTCGTTAAGCAATGAAATAATAAGCGCACTTCGTTACACTGCGTGCTTTAGTTCATAAAGTAAAAAGTTCTTAAAGTTCATAAAGTCATTATTTCTTTATAAACTTTCTAACTTTACAAACTTTAAACTAAAACACCAAGTGTAGCGAGGTGTGTAATCTTGACTAGTGATTTCTGGATTACCAGAATTTTGAGCGTTTAAGATATTCAGTATTGGCAAAAGATCCGTTCGACTCGCCGAAAGGCGTCGCTGCGGGTCTGCGCTGGTGCTTGAAATCGAGCTCGTGTTAGTTTTCAAATGGGGGTAAGGTAATTATTATCTTGCTCCATGTGAAAGTTAGCCAGGTTTTGGAAAATTGTATGTTGGTGGTTATGGCGAAGTGGGTACACCTCTTCCCATTCCGAACAGAGAAGTTAAGCACTTCAGCGCCGATGGTACTTGGACCGCGAGGTCCCGGGAGAGTAGGACGCCGCCAACATAGAGTTTTTCAGGGCCTTTTTTTATTCAAAAAAATACCCCCGCTTCCGCGAGGGTATTTTTTATGTGTGCAATTTCTTAGCAGCAACCGCCGCCGTCTGGACCGGTAAAGCAGCAACCACCACAACTACCACATCCTGGTTCTTTAGTCATATCTCTCCTTCGAGTATTTAATAATTTTGACCATTATTAGTATAGCAAATCAGTCAAGGTATTTCCAGCTTTTTTATCATTGTTTCGTAATTGTCATTCTCGGGCAGGCTGTATCTCGGCCATGACCCGGGGATCCACTCGTTTGTTGTGTCTGTGCTGCCTGGATTCCCGCCTGCGCGGGAATGACAGTCCTTGTGATATAATAGTAATGTCAAATTATTAAAGAAAGGAAAAAGATGAAGGGATTTAACGCAAACATCGAGGAGCAGACGCTGCAGAATAGTGATTTTCGTCATGTGCTCTACACAGGCAAACATTCACAGCTTGTCTTGATGAGTTTGAAGCCAAGTGAGGATATCGGTAAAGAGGTTCATGAAGACAACGACCAGTTTTTCCGAATTGAAAATGGAGAGGGTAAATGTGAGATTGACGGCAATGAATACAATATTGGTGATGGTTCGGCGATAGTTGTACCGGCGGGTGCCGAACACAATGTGATCAATGTATCAGAAACAGAAGATTTGAAGCTTTATACCATATATTCTCCGGCTCATCACCAGGATGGCGTTGCTCGTGCGACAAAGGAAGAGGCCGAATCCGATAGCCCAGAGTTTGATGGTAAAACGACGGAGTAATAGTTGTTGGTAGTCAGTAGATAGTTTATAAAAAATAAATTAAAAAGTTCTATCGTTGCAGGTAGGGCTTTTTAATTTTTTTTAAAAAAGTAAAAAACAAGAGCCGTAGCCGGGGTGAGCCGGCTACGGCGGGCGGGCGGCGAGATGTTGTCTTAACATCCGTCGTTTTCGACCTCGCTGCTGTGCGAGATGACTTCGCTGGCGAACGTCGCCAGCTTGTCAACGAGCCATAGGCCGTGCTGGCCGAGGTCGTCACAGTCGTCGGTGCATTGCAGCGTCCTGATCAGTTCGGGGCGAGCCTCTTTGGCAAGATCTAAAACCTGGTACGCACCGGCCCGCTGCATCAGCAGTCCGGGGCAGGTAGTGTTGCAGGCCTTGATAACTCCCAGAAAAGCTTTGGCCTTGGGTCCGAGAGCGTCAGGGGTGGTAGCGGTGAGCACGATAATGCCTCCTGTGGCATGGGTTGTGCCCGTCTGGATGACAGGCATGAGACCGATTTTAACAAGCGCATTTAATTTGTCAAGTGTGGAAAAACACAACAAAAAAACGTGCCATAGGCACATTTTTACAGTTTAGCAACCATTATTTTAGATATTTTGTATCTTAGCAATGAAATTTTATTTACAAAAGGATTGATTCTCTCAACAGCGGGATGATTTCACCATACGATTTAGCTGAGGCGCGGTAGGCGCTGCGGCCTTTATCTGTTAAAGCGTAGAAAATTCTTTTTCGAGCACCGGCCGAAACTTCATGAGTGGTGGCGTAGCCGTCAGCGCGAAGCTGTTCGAGCGCTGGATAGATCGTCGATTCAGTCGGTCGGCAGACACCGTCAGAGAGTTCTTCGATCCGTTTGACAACGCGATAACCGTAGCTTTCTTTATCCTTGTACAAAACTTTCAACAGGAAAAACTTTATCAGTCCCTGATTGATTAATTTTCGCCAATAACCTTCATTTGTCAGATCCATATCGAACACCTTCGGTGTTAAATTTCTAATTTCTAATTTCCCCCAAAGGGGAGTCTTTGACTTAATTTCTAATCAAATCCCAATGACCAAATTCTTAAATAACCAAACTTTTAGAGCAATTAGGTCAATTAGGTTAATTAGAAATTAAACGACGAGAAGGATTTCCCTCGCTCGTCTATGTATATTTAATGTATACAATACTAATTAGTTTGTCAAATCTCATCATCTCCTACGAAATTACGAAGAGCCACAACAAAATTACGTATATTACAAAATTACAAATTCGTAATATTTGTAATTTCGATCTATTCGTAATTTGGTAGTAGTTTTGGTATCATCAAACCATGAAAACAAAGATTTTTCTTGATTTTGACGGCACGCTCATCCGAAGCAAACTTATGAAGGAAAGTATTTTTGAAATCGTGAGTGAATTGGGGTATTCAAAAGATGAGGTCAAAAGAATTTACGAAGAAGCGCGGAACCAAGCCCCTTTTCATCCTTATGATTTTATAGATTCTCTGGCAAAAGAGAGAAATGTTGATTCTGAGTCGACTAAAGAAAAACTAGCTCGAATGATAGATAGTCTGTCAAAACAATGTCTGTATGATGATTCCGCAAATTTTTTGGACGAGATTGATAGAAAAAAATATGAAATTAATCTCATTACATATGGTCACGAAGAATGGCAGCGCATGAAAGTTGAAAACACCGGTTGTCGTATGAGTTTCGATAATCTGTATTATGTTGGAACAAAAGATAAGTGGAAATTTGTCGACAAATTTTTGAAAAAAAACGAAAAGTTTATTTTTGTGGACGATTTTGCAGAGGGAGTTGTCAACATGAAATCATCACATCCGAATTGTCTGGCAATTTATATGGAAAGAGATGATACTGTGGCTGATAACTCGATCTTGAATCACAAAAAGGATGTTTTCAGAGTTAATAGTTTCGATGAAGTTATGAAAATAATTGAGACGTAATCACGCCAGAACTGCCTGAAGTTGACCCTCCTCCGCGCTTTGCGGCTACGGAGGGCAGGAACAATTAGGAGACATTATGCCAGAGTTACCTGAAGTTGAGACAATACGGCGCGGATTGGAAAAGCGGATCGTTGGCAAGACGATTGCTGATATTGATGTGCGGTTTCCAAAAACATTTCAAGGGGATAAAGATAAGAGTATAGGGTATAAAGTTATTAGTATCGAGCGGCGGGCGAAGGTGTTGGCGATTCGTATGAAAAATTCATACAATTTACTTTTTCATCTGAAGATGACAGGACAGTTAATCTGGCATCCGCCAGATAAAATTTCTAAATCCGAATTTCTAATTTCTAATCAAATACCAAATCACAAATCCAAAATTCCAAATGAATTAAGTAGTTTTGCGGGGGGACACCCAAGCCATGATTGGCACTTGAGTTTACCCAATAGTACTACTGCAATTGTATTTACGTTTGACGACAACTCAAAGTTGTATTTTAATGATTTGAGGAAGTTCGGTTGGTGCAAAGTCCTGACAGACAAACAATTGCAAAAAATCTTTGTCGATGAATATGGACCTGAGCCCCTCGATATATCTCGGGGTAAACCTTCAGAAAAATTCAATGTTGAATATTTGATCGGTCAGACGGCCAGATTTCCAAATCGCAAAATTAAGCATTTTTTGATGGATCAGAAAATCATCGCTGGGATTGGCAATATTTATGCTGACGAATCGCTGTTTGATGCCAAGATTTCGCCGTTACGAAAAGCTAAAGACGTGTCGAAGACGGAGTGGCAAAGTCTCATAGAAAGTGTGAAAAAGGTCTTGGAGCTGGCGATCAAACACGGTGGGACGACTGACAGCGACTATGTCAACGCCGATGGCGAAAAAGGTGGGATGCAGGATTATCTGAAGGTCTATCGCAAAGCTGGGCAGAAATGTCCGCGATGCGGTGGCGTAATTGTACGAATCACTGTTGGTGGACGGGGAACGCATTCTTGTCCCAGTTGCCAGAAATAAAATTGTGCTGATTGCAAAAGTCCACTAACATATTGGACCCTTCTTCAAAGGAATCCAATGAAACAAATTTACCTTGAATTTAGTTTTATTTTCCTATATGCTATTTGCAGATTATGATTATCAATAAGAACAACTGGTGGTGGGGAGATATAACTGGCTGAGTCGGCTTTTTTGTTTTAATTTAAATTGATATCTCTAAAATTGCTGGCTCAAGGCCAGTTTTTTGTTTGATTAGGGGCTTTCGATTGTAAGATTGAAAGCTACTACGTCGGACGAAAGGATGATGCTATCATGGCAGACCCGGACGCGGTTGAACGAGCGTTGAACATTATCTTTGTTCACCTCAGAGGAGACGCTACCATTTCGGTCAGACGAGAGCAGGCAGAACAATTTCTTGCTCAGCTTGACGAAAGGCAAACTAGGCAGATACTGTTGCTACTGGCAATCGCTCGAGATTCCAGTGCGGCCAGTCTCAACGGTCAGGCCGGAGAGATTCTGGAGAGGATTCCTGAGCAATTCCGTGGCGAAGCTGCTGGCCTACTAGACTGGGTTCTCGAATGTGAAGCATCTCGCTCTCGATCGTCGTCATCATGGGGAGGGTAACACTGATGAGTGCTTCTACCTACTTTGCCCGCGCTCCGGATCCGCACATGCGGAACCGGAGCGTAACTACTTTTTTTATTAAATAATGTAGGCTAATTATGATTAAAGCCTCTCGTTTATTAAAAATAATTTAGCAAAGATTTTTTTTGACTTAAATGACAAAAATGGTTAATATTGTTATATAGCCATCTATCTTACAGGAGGGGTTTTTGTCAGGCGTCATTACCTTTGATACGGCTTATGATATTGTCATTATCGGTTTGGGCGAAATCGGTGGTGGTTTGTTGCGCAAAATCGCCTCTGTCGACGGTAAGGACCGCCTTTTTGGTGTTGATGTAAATAATAAAATTCTAGCTCAATATCAAGCTGAGGGTTTCAATGTCGGAAACACAATACCGCGAGCAAATCACTATATAATTGCAGTCTATTCAACCTCCCAGGTTATCGAGGTTGCTAAAAAAATCCCCTTGGACCTGGTGCCCTTGATTTCTATCGAGTCGACAGATGAACCTGGTACGATGAAAGAGCTCTATGACACACTCTCGCGCTTGGGAGATTTTGATCTTTTCTGTTTTCCGCACCGTTTTAATCCCAAGGATCAGGAGCATCAATACTTTAATCTTGATCGAGTAGCCAGCGCATTTATCAGGAGGTCGGCAGTTCGAGGGATAAAGTTCTACCAAAGATATATGGACGTTTCCCTTATCCATGTATTTCCGATTGAGATTGTTGAGCTCTGTAAACCCATCGAAAACACATATCGTTTCATGGAGATTGCCTTCGCTGAAGAACTCAAGATGCGCTGTGCTGAGAAAAAAATCGATTTCGAAACGCTACGAAAAGCGATGAACACAAAGTGGAATATCAATATCATGGAAGCAAGAGATGGTATTGGCGGGAAGTGTTTACCCAAGGATACCAATATCATCAGTAACTACTTTGGTAATTTCAATCTAGTTAATACCGCGATCACAAGTGATGGTGAATATAAAGGTCTGAGACGTAAAATTCCAAAGATAAACAAGTTGGTTATTGTCATTCCGATGTTGCTGTTTGCAGGCTTGGCTTTCTATGTGCTTTCAAATAGAATATTTGTAACATTTTATCTCAATAAGTATATAAAGACATTCGATCAATTTTCACAGGAGATTCGTCAGATCGAAGAAAAACCAAAAGCTCAGAGGCTGGAACTGATGTACGATTCGATGTATAAGTACTCCAAACAAATGGATAAAGTTAAGGAAGATATAAGAGTTAAGAAAAATTTTTCAGGATTATTGTTTAAGGACTAATTATGATAACAATATTCGTAATTACATTTACTTATGCAGTACTTGCTTTTTTTTACATCGTTTATCGTTATTACCCCATCGTTCGTCTCAGGCCAAAAGATTATGTTCTCCTAAAGCAAAAAGTTTCGATTATTGTGCCTGTTTATAACGAACCACCTGCCAACCTCAGGCGCTGTCTCCAGAGCGTTGTTGATGTTGATGGAGAGAAAGAGATCATTGTTGTCGACGATTGCTCTCCTATGGAAGAAACGGCGGCAGTGATCAGGGAATATCAAGCGCGCTATCCTGATTTAATAAAAACCTTCAGACAAGAAACAAACATGGGAAAAAGGCATGCTCAGGTCAGGGCAATAAATGAAGCTAGTAGCGAGATTATCGTTACTGTTGATTCTGATACTTTAGTCAGTAAAGATGCTATTTGGGAGTTAATCAAACCCTTTTCCGACCCATCTGTTGGCGCCAGTACCGGTGAAGTCTTAATTGAGAACAATTCTACAAATTTTTTAACTTCTCTTCTTCAGGCTAGATATTGGGCAGCGTTCAATTTCGAAAGAGAAGGATTGAGTCGTTTTGGTGTTGTGACATGTTGTTCTGGACCGTTGTCAGCTTATCGAAAACCTTTTATCTGGAAGCATTTGGATGACTATATTAACGAAAATTTTTTGGGCGAAATATGCACTTTTGGCGATGACCGTCACCTCACAAGAATGGTGTTACAAGACGGACATAAGGTAGTGTATACTCAAAAAGCTAAAGCCAAGACGTATGTTCCTGATAGTCTAAAAGATTTTTTAAAACAACAGCTTCGTTGGAAGAAATCTTTTATTCGCGAAAGCAGTTTAATTTTCCCGTATGCCCTTAAAAGAGGTGGTGTTCTTTTGTTGGAAACTTTCTCCGGTCTGGCCATGCCAGTTATGGGTGCATATGTCAGAATTGTCTTGGTAATACTTGTGATCAGATATCCTTTTATGTTGCCATATTATTTAGTAATGATGATTATCACGGCAACCATAAGGAGCCTCTTGATGATTGAGCGAAAAGATTGGAAATTGTGGTTTCGAAACATACAGTATGCTTTTGTGCACGAAACAATGATTTTTTGGTTGTTTTTTGTTGCTCTTTTAACGCTAAACCACAATCAGTGGGGTACCAGAGGCCTGAAAACTCGGCGTAAAGCATAAAGCGAGCAAGACTTTCGTTCTGAGTTTTTTTTGTTATAATCTTGTTGTTAAGCATTAATTGCCTCGGATTTAATTATGAAATACGCAGCTATAATTCTTGGCGCCGGTAAAGGAACCAGGATGAATGAAGGGAGAGCTTCTGCTATCCCAAAAGTTATGTTTGAGATCGCCGGTAAGCCGATCATCTATTGGAGTGTCAAGCTGGTCAAGGATTCCGGGATTGACAAGACTGTTGTGGTTGTCGGCTACAAAAAAGAATTGATTGAAGAATATTTTTCCTGTCATACAAACGATGATGATAAAGTTTGCGACAAGGTAGAATTTGCGGTTCAGGAACAACAGCTCGGTACTGGTCATGCTACTGCTTCGGCTAAATCAGTTCTCGATGGTCAGACAGAAGCAGTCGCAGTTTTCTATGGTGATAATCCACTTTACAAACCTGAGACTGTCAAGAAATTATTAGAACTCTATGAAGTGGAAAAGCCGACTATTGCCATGATGACTGTTGTTTTTGACAATCCGGAGTTTTGGGCTTTTGGACGGATCATTAAAAACGCTGACGGTAATGTGATCGATATTGTCGAGCAAAAGGATTGTTCGCCAGAACAGTTGAAGATTGAGGAATCAAACCCCGGATTCTACATTTTTAACGCCGAGTGGCTGTGGTCTAACGTCGAAAAACTAGAGTCAAATAATGCACAGGGCGAATTTTATCTGACTGACATGATCAGAATCGCCGCCAGCCAGGGTAAAAAAGTGGTCTCGATGCCGGTCTCAGAGATTGGCGAAGCGCTGGGAATAAACAATCCAGAGCAGCAGAAGAAGGCAGAAGAGATAATACTAAGGCGCCAGAGCGTCTCATAAGGATTATTCCATCACGGATCTCTTTACACGGATCGACACGGATAATGAGCCATCTGTGAATATCTGTGTGACAAGATCCGTGTTAGAACAAACCTTATTTTCTTCAAACGAAATGATGCACTCAATCAAAACATCAGGCATCGTTCTTAAGGGAACTAATTTTGGCGAGGCTGACAAGATTTTAACGATTTTTACTGAACGGCTGGGCAAGGTCAAAGTATTAGCTCGGGGGGTGCGAAAAATAAAATCACATCTGGCCGGAGCGCTTGAGCCGTTTATTTTGTCCAACCTATTATTGCATGAAGGTAAAACATTTTATTCTATTTCCGGGGCTGAGATTGTCGAAAGTTTTTCTACAATCCATGATGATATCGAAAAGATCGCCCGGGTTTTTTTTCTCGGCGAACTTATTGACAATTTTATTTCTTCGGAGGAAAAATCAACCGATATTTTTGAACTTTTTTTGTCGACTCTAAGAAGCCTGGAAAATAATTCAAAAGATATTTTATTATTAACATTCCAACTCAAAATTATTGAGGCGGCCGGTTATAAACCGGTGCTTTTTGATTGTGTGCACTGCAAGCAAAAAATTGAACCGGGCAATAATTTTTGGGACAATCTGGAGGGCGGAATTATTTGTCAAAAATGTCAAAATAAATTTCATCATGGCAAAGAAATCTCCGACAACGCAATCAAACTGTTGCGCTTCATCGAGAAAAATAATTTTAACGAGATAGATCGTCTCAAGGATGACCAAAATATTCGCCTTGAAGTAGAATTGATTTTGAAAAAGTATATTGGCAACATCTTAGAAAAAGAGCTCAAAAGTGAAAGTTTTTTGAAAATGATCTAGTACTGATAAAGCTTTAAGTTACATTTATTAACATCAGTAAAATCACACGATCGTGTGAAAATGTTGATGTTATTTACTTGACACTGTAATATGTAGTTATGGATAAAAAGAAAATTGTGAACACGACGGTGGAGATTCTCGATTTTTTTCTAAATATTCCCGAGGCGATTATTTATGGTTTTGATCGCAAGGAATTTTACCGTAATTTGCATGGCTATTATCGAGAACAGGAGTTAACGGTAAAAAATATTTCGAAGTTTTTATATGGTTTCAAAAAATTTGGTTATGTTGAAATAAGCCGGACGAACGGCAGAGAATCGATTCAATTTACAAACAAAGCTAGGCTGGCAATTGTCGATCGTCTGAGTGAAAGGGCTGTGATTGACGGCAAATATTATCTAGTTTCATTTGATATTCCGGAACGGTTGAGAACCAAAAGAGATAATTTCCGTCGTGTTATCAAAAGACTTGGCTTTAAACAGATCCAAAAAAGTCTCTGGGTCTCAAACAAAAATCTGGGCGAGATGGTCAGACTGGCTGCCGAGGAATATGGAGTCGAGGACTATATTGTTCACGCTATTGTTGAATCAATCGATATTAAGTCGACACTAGAAAATATGTTTGTAGATAAAAAATGATGTAGCGTTCATTAACCGCTAATAGGAGATATCTCAATACAATGAATGCACTAACATATGCAAGACATCAACAAATTCAAACGATCGTGTGAAATTGCTGATGTTTTTGTTTTGTGAGAATAGTAAAATATCGGAATTAGCGGCTGTCGTTTTGGGCGGGTCGACTGTGCTGATGATGGTTTGGTCTGCCACATAATATTTATGAGTTGATTTTAAAAGACAACACCCACCGCCGGTCGGACCAGCGGTGGGTGGGTTGGGGCGAAGCGAAGACCAGTGTTGATTGGTCACTCGAAGCGCTTGGCCTGCATGCCGCAGTGGATGCAGGTGGTGCCGTCCTCGTTGAGGTGGTGGTGGCGATCAGGCGATCGGCGACACCATTGGTTCTTGGAATTTATCGTGATGAAGTTCGCTCCCCGAAGAGGATCACGGATTCCCGGCTGGTACACAGGTAGCGAGCGATAGGTGAAAAAGTCACCACCTATTTCAGAAGCAGACCTTGGTGGTTCGACACCGTCACGAAGACACTTGGGGCCATGATAGACCATCGTTCCATCGATGACTCCCAAAACACGTCTGTTCCCCCTTCGGTTCGCCCTCTGACACAGGACGTGGGCGAGGACGATCAGCAGAGTCACGATCACGAGACCGAGAATTGGAGCTGTGGGCATTTCAGCTCTCCTTTTGCTGCTATTTGCTCACTTTGTGAGTGAACTCATTACAGTACAATATTTTAAGACTATAAGCAAGAGTGAAGACAAATAAATTTTGTGATATTATTAACATTACAAAAAAGGAATGGATTCCGGATCTCAGGTGGCAGTCCGGGATGACAGGACAACAAGTTAAAACTTGGGCTACGGTAATATTGAAATGGCTGAAAATTCAAATAACAAAACGGAAAAAATCATCTCGCTGTGTAAGCGGCGGGGGTTTGTGTATCCGGCAAGTGAGATTTATGGCGGTTTTGCCAATGCTTTTGATTATGGTCCGCTTGGATCTCAATTAAAATTAAACCTGAAAAACGAATGGTGGAAAAGATTTGTTGTTGAGCGTGACGACATTGTCGGTATGGACTCGGCGATCATCCAAAATCCGAAAGTCTGGGAAGCCAGCGGGCATATTGGTTCTTTTACTGACCCATTGGTTGAATGTAAAAAATGTCACAAAAGATTTAGAGAAGACCATGTTCAGGAGATTAAAGCGAAATTTAATACTGACGCTAACGCGGAGACGGGATCCCGGATCAAGTCCGGGATGACAGACGGAGAGAAAGAAATGTTGGTATGTGCAAGTGGTGGCGAGCATGATTTTGCTGAGGCGAAAAATTTTAATCTTATGTTCAAGACATTTATCGGCGTGACGGAGGACTCGACCTCGACGGCGTACTTGCGACCGGAGACAGCGCAGGGGATGTTTATCAATTTTCTAAATGTTACCCAATCTTCACGGGTTAAGATCCCTTTTGGTATCGGTCAGATCGGCAAGGCTTTTCGCAACGAAATCACGCCGGGAAATTTCACTTTTCGCACGAGAGAATTTGAGCAAGCCGAGATTGAATATTTTGTCGAGCCAAGTCTGGATGAATCGAAAAAGTGGTTTACTTATTGGTTGGCGCGCTGGAAAGAATTTTTTACTGATTTTGGCATTCGAGATGAAAATTTAACAATTCGAGCGCACGACAAGAGTGAGCTTTCACATTATTCAGCTGGAACTTCCGACATTGAATACGATTTTCCGTTTGGCATGTCGGAGTTGGCTGGTGTGGCACAACGGACAAAATTTGATCTTGAACAACATTCAAAACACTCTGGAATTGATCAGAAATATTTCGATGAAGTCAATGGAAAAAAATATATCCCTTATGTCGTCGAGCCGACGATGGGAGTTGATCGTGCGATGTTGGCTTTTCTGGTGGATGCATACGATGAATCTGATGGCAAAGACGGACGAGAAATAGGCGAGGTAACTTTGCGGCTTCATCCGAAATTGGCTCCTATCAAAGTGGCTGTTTTTCCGCTGATGAAAAAAGAGGGTATGCCGGAGCTGGCCCACGATATTATTGCAGACCTGCGTCAAGCGGGGATTGCGACTTTTTATGATGAATCCGGTTCGATTGGCCGGCGCTATCGTCGCCAGGATGAGATTGGTACACCGTTTTGTCTGACGGTCGATTTTGACTCTGCAAAAGACAAATCCGTCACCGTTCGTGATCGTGATACGATGAAGCAGGAGCGAATAAAAATTGCTGAATTGAAAAAATATTTCGTCGAGAAAAATATTTAGAAAAATTTGGGCAAATGATTTAAAAAAAGATTCACATGTTAGTGAGTCTTTTTTGGTTGAAAAAAAGTTGATTTTTTGGTATAAAAATAGAGTCATTTCAACGTGAAGGGAGAAAGACCGTGCCGGTTGAGGTTGAGAACCCGCTGAAGTGTCTGGTTGGTGCGCTGGACAATACGTTTCTGGCGCCGTACCGGATCGAGCTCTGGCCCTGCGATGTTGATCACCTATTGATCATGGTGGTCGATACCGAGGGGAAGCGTCTATGTCGTCATCCTGTTCCTTGCGAGGTGGCTATTGCGGTGCGGGTGGCGATATACGTCAAAACCCACTCCGATCTTGGTCACTATGACAACGAAGGCTGTTTGGAAAACGTCGATCCGGGTGATCCGACCGAAGAACAACTTCGTTGGGTCGTTGTCCACCTGCTGGAAGCCAGAATAGAGTTTGTCCAGCAGCTAGTCTACACTGTCCAGACAGGCTAGACCTGTGTGTCCGCTTGCTGCCGTACGCCTTGGCGGACGGCAGCAAGAAAGGAAACTTAAAATATTTTTCCAGTCTCTGACTGGTTTTTTTAATGTTAAACCCTAGGTGTGGAAAGTGGGCTTGACTAATTATCGTTATAGACTAAAATAATACTCAGGTGTTGAAAAGTGGGAAGAAGTGGAGTGGTCATACCAATAGCGAATTCAACGAATGGCAAATTGAAGTGTTTTACGATTAGCCGTTGGTTAAAATTAACAATTGGTGGGTCATGTTTATCGGCGAATATTCACATTCTATTGATGAAAAAGGCAGACTATCAGTTCCGGTGAAATTTCGGGCTGATTTGGCGACTGGTGCGGTGTTGACCCGTGGTCTTGACGGTTGCCTCTGGCTCTACACTGTCGAAGAGTGGCAGAAAATTGCAGATGAGGTTTCAGCTCTGCCAATAACACAAAAAAAAGCTCGTTCATTTTCCCGTTTTGTCCTGTCGGGTGCGATGGATTTAAATTTAGATAAGGCCGGGCGGATCAATTGCCCCAAATATTTAAACGACTATGCTGGGATTAAAAATAAAGTTGTGATTACGGGGATGCATAATCGTTTGGAAATTTGGGCGGAAGAAAAATGGTCAAAGTTCCGTGATGAGATGGAAAAAAATTCCGACGAAGTTGCAGAAGAATTGGAAAATATTGGCTTTTAGACAATAAGCCAGCACACAAAAATTTTAAGCTTTATTCTACGGGACACGCAAACCCTTCGACTCTTCGCCGGTCGGCGAATCGCTCAGGGTAAACGGAGCTCCGTTTAGGAGGGGTAAAGCTTAAAAACACTCCTTGTTCTTAAAAGGAAAAATCCCACTTCGCCTTTCGGGCTTCGCGGGACAAGTCAAAAACAAAAATTTGTGCGAAAAAGTGCTGGCCTATTGTCTGAAAGTAAGTTAGTTAGCTCGTTAGCTGTAAACCAATAAGTTAAAAATCAGGTTGATTTCTGCTCCACTTCGCTCAAAGAGCTATGCGGGGCGAAATCGTAAACGATTTCGGAGGGTTTGTGGGTAGAGATTTTGTGGTCACAAGAAGCAATAGAATGGGTAGGGGCAGGAAGAAAACGACGATTTCAAAGTCGATTGTTATCGGACCTAGCGCCATTAAGTTTGTCACATTAACTATCGTCGCAGTTTTGGCGGTCGTGTATTTGAGTCAATCAACTGCTGGAGCAAACCAAAGTATCCAAGTGCGTGATATTCAATCAACCAAAGACAGGCTTGGCCTTGAAGAAGAGCGACTCCAAGCTGAGCAAACTCGTCTCCAGTCTCTGCGAAATATCGATAGTGGCACTCCAAAAGACACGATGCAGCCAGTTTCAAACGTCAATTATATTGATGGCGCAAACTGATTTTTATAGTTGTTCACAGTGCTGGTATGATAGGCCCAAAGTAAATTTTTTGATATGATCTAAATATGGATACTTACCAAAAGACAATCGGATCACGTCTGATGCTGTCTGGTTTCATGATGATCGCTCTTTCGTTCATCTTGATCTACAGGATGGCTGGGATCGGTGTTATCCAACACGGTCATTATCTGGCATTGGCACAAAACCAGCAACGTTTTGAGGAGACAGAAACGGCGAGTCGCGGAAAAATCTTGGTTCATGACTCTGTTTCTGACCCAAATGCGTATTATCCACTAGCTTTTGATGTTAAAAGTTTCTCCGTTTGGGCAGTACCAAATCAGATCAAGGACAAGCGTGCTACTGCATCTGCCCTGGCTGGGCCTCTTGATATTCCCGAAAATGAAATATTTGAATTGATTAACAACAATAAGCTCTACATCCCGCCGCTGAAAAAGAGTCTAAATCTCAGTAAAGCGGATAGTATCTCATCCAAGAATATTACTGGTATTTTTGTCATGCCGGAGTACAATCGGTATTATCCGGAGGGCTCGCTCGCGTCGCAGTTGCTTGGCTTTGTCAACAGTGAGGGCACTGGCAACTACGGAGTCGAAGGTTATTATGATTCCGAATTAAAAGGGAAAAATGGTGATATTGTCGGCGAGAAGGACACTCTCGGGCGAATGATCAGTATGCTGTCTCAGACGAACCCGCAAAACGGTACGAGCTATGTTTTGACGATTGATCGTTCGGTTCAATATTATGTCGAAAAAAGATTGGCTCAGGCAATAGAAGAAACGCAAGCAGAGTCGGGGACGGTCATCGTTATGGATGTGGCCACCGGCGGAATATTGACGATGGTCAACAACCCAACGTTTGACCCAAATAATTATCGTGAAACTGCCAACACAAACCAAGCTTTGTTTGGAAATCCGGCAATCAGTAGTTTGTATGAGCCGGGAAGTATTTTCAAACCTCTGATTGTCTCTGCGGCCCTTGATTCTGGGACGGTAACACCGGAAACTACGAATACTTTTGGTACAACGGTCGAGGTCGACGGTTACACGATCCATACCGCTGAGGGCAAAGCGTTTGGTACTGAAAATGTTGCGCAAATCCTACAGAATTCTGATAATGTCGGCATGGTCTGGCTAGCCGACCAGATGGGCAACGACATAATGTCAAATTATATTCAAAAATTTGGTTTTGGAAGCAAGAGTGGCATCGATCTTACCGGTGAAGAGTCAGGGCAGGTGCCGAAGGTAAAAAACTGGCGCAATATCAACAGAGCGACAATCTCGTTTGGTCAAGGTGTTTCGGTGACCCCGCTGCAAATGGTTGCCGCTTACGGTGCAATTGCAAATAATGGAAGATATATTTACCCTCACCTGATCAGCAATATAGTTTATAATGATGGTACAGAAAAAGAGATCAAGCGCGAGGAAGGTAATCAAATAATTTCTTCATCAACTGCAACGGAGCTACGTGCAATGCTTGCCAATGATGTGTTGCACTATCGTTCTCTTGGTGCCAAGGTTCAAGGTTTCCAGGTCGGCGCGAAAACCGGCACCGCTCAGATTCCATCACCGACCGGCGGGTATATGACTAGTCCGGATGGGTCCAACCTGGGAATATTTATCCACTCTGTTTGTGGCATGGCGCCGACGGATGATCCGAAATTTGTGATGATCGTCAAACTAGACAAGCCGAAATCGGCTGAATTTGCAGAGCGAACTGCCGGCCCGCTCTTTGGCGATATTACCTCTTTTCTGTTAAATTATTATTATCATGTTCCTGGAAAACAAGCATCACAATAATTCACAAAAAGTATGAAAAAACTGGGATTAAAATTTATTCATTGGATCTTGTTTTTAGAAGCACGAAAAGTAATTCGTCGTCACGACCCGTTTGTAATCGGCGTGACCGGATCAGTTGGCAAAAGCTCAACCAAGGAAGCGATTTATCAAGTTCTGTACGACAAGTTTGGCGCTGAAGTTAGAAAAAGCCACGGAAATTTTAATTCAGAATTAGGCTTGCCATTGTCAATATTGGGCTACGGAGAAAAGAAAAGAATATCCAATTGGGTTTGGCCATTTTTTCTATTTCAGGCTTATTTGAAAACTTTTCAAAAAACATTTCCAAAATATTTGGTTTTGGAACTTGGAGTAGATAAGCCTGGCGATATCGCATATTTTGGTCGGATTTTAAAGTTTGATATGGTAGTGATTACTTCGGCTGCCGGCGCTCACTTGGGTAATTTTGATTCACTGGCTGATTATCAAAACGAAAAGATATCTCTCACAAAGGAGTTAAAACCGGGTGGTCTGGTTATCGCAAATGCTGACGATCCCATTCTATCTAAAATTAATTTAGCGAAGATTATATTTTATTCGATTTATCACAAGTCAGATTTTTATGCTGAAAGTGTCCAGCCATCTCTCGAGGGGACCGATTATCGAATTTGCAGTTTAGGGCAGAAAATTTCCGTAAAATCAAAATTACTTGGTTCTCAATTCGTAGCATCGTCATTGCCCGCCTTTATTATCGGGCACCAATTTGGCATTCAATCGCTCAAAATCAAGAAATCACTTGAGCGCATCGAGCCATTACCTGGTAGGATGCGATTGCTTGAAGGAAAACGTGATTGTATAATTATCGATGATACTTATAATTCTAGCCCGACTTCTGCCAAAGCAGCGCTTGATGTCTTGGAGCAAATTAAATACAGCGGCCGCAAGGTAGCGATTCTCGGAAATATGAACGAGCTGGGTCGTTTTGAATTGGACGAGCATAAAAGTTTGGGCGATTATAGCCGTGATAAAGCCGACCTTACTGTTTTTGTTGGTAAAAATGCTGGCATCATGGCAATAGCAAATGGCAAGCGTGACAAAGTCTTGGTTTATGACAATAGAGCCGATCTGTCAAAAAATCTGAACAAAATTGTCAAACCAAAAGACCTGGTTTTAGTCAAAGCATCACAAAATGGTAATTTTTTTGAGGAAACAAGCAAGCAGTTGATGAAAAATCCAGAGAAAGCCTCAGAATTACTGGTTCGTCAGAGCAAGTTTTGGCTAAAAAAGAAACGATAAAAATTTTACATTTTCCATTTTACAAATTTTCATTAATTTATCATTTAACGATTTATTAATTGATAAATGAACAATGAAAAATTAATGTGAAATAAAAAATGATCAATGAAAAATATAAATGGGAGACAGAATGAGTATTGTAAAGGCTTTTTACATCCAGCCGGATGATTTGATGAGGATGAGTTGGTTTGCACTGGTGGCTTTTTTGGTAGCGATCGTCCTGACGCCGATCCTGACTCGTTTTTTGTACAAAAACAAGATTGCCAAACGCATTCGGGCCAGCGCTGATGCTCCGATTTACTCAGCTCTCCACCAGAAAAAGGATGGTACGCCGACGATGGGAGGATTATTGATCTGGATAACGGTGGCGATTTTGACTATTCTTTTCAATTTATCTCGGTCGGCGACCTGGCTGCCACTTTTTTGTCTGGTAGCGACAGGAATTGTCGGGGCAATCGATGACCTCTGGAATGTTCGTGGTATCGGCGAAAAGGGTGGTGGCTTGAGTATCAAACAAAAATTTCCTGTCTATGCAGTGATCGCCGCGGTTGGTGCTTGGTGGTTTTATTCGAAACTTGGTTGGAACATCATTCATATTCCGGCGGTTGGAGATTTTACAATCGGTGCTTGGTATATTCCACTTTTCATCGCAGTACTGGTCTGGATCGCTTTTGCCTCGAACGAAACTGATGGGCTCGATGGTCTGGCTGGTGGTATCTTCGCTCTTTGCTACAGTGCATACGCCATTATTGCACTGACTCAGGGTCGGATCGGCTTAGCAGTTTTTTGTGCTACTGTCGTCGGAGCTCTTTTTTCGTTTCTCTGGTTCAATATTCCGCCGGCGCGCTTCTTTATGGGCGATACTGGCAGCATGTCACTCGGTATGACGCTTGGTGTCGTCGCCTTTTTGACAAACTCAGTCATTGCCTTTTTTGTTATCACCGCCGTTTTTAGTATTGAAGGATTGAGTTTTATCATTCAATTTTTATCGAAAAAAATCAGGAAGAAGAAAGTTTTTCTCTCTAGTCCGCTTCATCATCATTTCGAGGCGATTGGTTGGCCGGAGTACAAGATTACAATGCGTTTCTGGATTATCTCTGCCGTTTTCACCGTCGCCGGTATGGCTCTGGCACTGATCGGGCGGGGAACACTGTCCTGAAAATTTCTAATTTCTAAAGAAAATATTGCGATTCATATTTTTAACATCAAAAATCAAAAAATCCTCACAAACTAGTGGGGATTTTTTGATTCGCCTCAATCTTTAATAAATTAAAGGCTGAGGGGTTAGCCAACCCCTCGCCGTAGCATCATAGAACATTGTCTCGCTAAACCGCAGGGTTTCGTAGACGCAGTAAAATGTGCATGGGGAGGAGGTTGGCCGGTTTTAGGGCGGAGGTACTATGGTATCCACGACGGCTCGAGATGTCGTCTCGGGCTTTTCGGGTGTCCAATATGAACTCGCGCTCCGATTTACCGGTCACCCTGACCGGCAAGGGGATGAGACATGCGAATTAATCCGCTCGGGTCTCTATGTAGCTAGTAGAAGTCGAAGAGCTTTTTCAAGCCCTTCCTCCTCTAGTTGAGTGAGATCGGTCCACCCGGAACCGACTCTTTGGCTGCTCAACCACAGCCCCGCTGGTTACGACCCCCAGCGGCGGGTTACTCTGTGAGCCCGCTTTTGATGAGCATGGCCACATCCTTCCGAAGAAGCTCTAATCATTTGTCAGTTACAAATAACTAATAGTTTCTTCGAAACTCAGATTGCGTACTATACTACACTATTTGATAAAAATTGTCAATAGTTACTTTGAGCTTTGATTGGTATAAAATAAATCTATGAAGCTTGAGGGAAAAAGAGTTGCTATTTTGGGACTCGGCATTGAAGGTGTCGCTCTTTTGGAGTTTCTGAAAAACCGAGTCGGCAGTTTAGCTGTTCATGACCGAGATTCGGCTGAAAAGATTGTTGACAAAGCTGAGGGCGAACTCAAAGACTTGGTTTCCAATATCATAGTTGACGACGGGATCGACAAAGTGTTTGGTGACGGATACCTGGATGATTTAGAAAAATACGACATTGTTTTTCGCTCACCAGCAATCTACTTCCGTGATCCTGCTTTGATGCTAGCCAAATCTCAGGGAGTTGCTATTTCGTCTCAGATGAAGCTTTTCTTCGATCTTTGTCCCTGTCCTATTATCGGTGTCACCGGAACCAAAGGAAAAGGAACTACAAGTTCTCTAATATTTTCAATATTAGAGAACAATGCCAAATTTCTAATTTCTAATGTCAAATCAAATCCCAAATCCCAAATCCCAAATCCCAAAACCTATCTGGCGGGCAATATCGGTAAGCCGGCGATCAACTTGATTCCACAGCTACAAAAGTGTGATGTTGTCATACTTGAGCTATCAAATTTTCAATTGGCGGATTTAGACAAAAGTCCGCATATCGCTGTCATGACCAATCTTGGTGTCGATCATCTTGATTACCACAAAGACGAGGCCGAATACCGAGCGGCCAAGAATAATATTCTTATGTGGCAGGGGAAAGAAGATTATGCTGTTTTAAATCACTCTTCGACATTTGGTCCAGGCACTTTGAAAAAAATCCGCGGGAATATTAAATATTTTGCCCGCGACAACAAATTTGTTGATTGTGTTGTCATCGATGAAAACGGTATGAGTAAGGTTGTTCTCGATCCGCAAAATCGTCAAATAGAGATTTGCGAAATTAGTGATTTGAAATTGGTCGGCAAACACAATTTGGAAAATATTGCTGCGGCGACGCTTGTTGCCGATATATTAAACATTCCAATTGAAATAACTCGTGAGGCAGTCAAGCGTTTTGTCGGTCTGCCACATCGCCTAGAACTAGTCCGAGAGATTGGCGGAATCAAATTTATCAATGACTCATTTGCGACCAATCCTGATCCGACAATGGCGGCAATCAACTCATTTGACGAGAATAAAATTCTGATACTTGGTGGCAGTTCGAAGGGAGCTGATTTTAGTAAGTTGGCCGAGGCAATCGCGGGAACAAATGTGAAGACTGTTGTGTTGATTGGGGCCGAAGGATCGAAAATTAGAGAATCACTGGAGATAGCAAGTTATTCTGGCGAAATAATTGTTGGTCATGAGACACTAGAAAAGATAGTCCAACAAGCGCTTCGAGAAGCACGACGAGGTGACGTGATTATCTTTTCTCCGGCTTGCGCCAGTTTCGATATGTTTAAAAACTACAAAGATCGCGGCGAGAAATTTAAGGAAGCGGTTCTAAAATCAAGGCAAAACAATGACTAATTTTCGGCGACAACATTCAGATTATTGGTTGTCTGTGGCGATTTTTGGCTTGATTGTTTTTGGTCTTATCATGATCTACTCGGTGTCGAAATATTATTCTCTAGAATTGACAGACGGTGTGACTGATAAATATTTTCTAAAAAAACAGCTCTTAATGGTGGCGATCGGCCTCGTCGGCTGGGTTGTGGTTCAGGCTATCGATTATCACTATTGGCAAAAACACGCCGGGACGATGTTTTTTATTACAATTGGGCTGTTGCTTCTACCGGTTATTCTCTCGCCTCTTCACATTACTTCAGCTGGTCGTTGGATCAATGTCGGCAGCTTTAATTTTCAGCCAGCAGAACTAGCAAAGCTGACATTTATTTTTTATTTAGCCGGTTGGTTTAGTGAAAAAGGCAACAATCTCAAGGATGTAGCAAAACTGTTTTGGCCCTTTATCAGTATTCTGGGAATTATTGTTCTTTTGATGTTTATGCAAAAGGATCTTGGCACACTGTCCGTATATGTAATTATTGCTGGTAGTTTATTTGTCGCATCCGGTGCACCGCTCAATCAGATTTTTGGTGCTGTGGGCCTTGGCGGAGTCTTACTTTGGTTGATGATCAAGTTAGAGCCATACCGGATGCAGCGACTGACCACATTTTTAAACCCAGGAACAGGTTCCCTGACAACTGGCTATCATATCCAAAATGCTCTGATAGCGATCGGTTCTGGCGGCTTGCTTGGTCTCGGTTTTGGTCAAAGTAAACAGAAATATCTTTATCTGCCGGAAGCGCATACAGACTCGATTTTTGCTATAATTTGTGAAGAGTTGGGAACATTGCGGGCAGCGGCTATTATCCTGGTTTTTGTTTTTATCGCCTTGCGCGGTTTGAAAATCGCCAAGACTGCTCCGGATGGCTTTGCTAGATTAGTGGCGATCGGGGTGACAATCTGGATATTTTCTCAGATGGCCATCAATACGGCAGCGATGTTGGGACTATTGCCGTTGACTGGAATTCCGCTTCCATTTATTAGCTATGGCGGAACCTCGCTGATCGTTTTGCTTGCTGCAGTCGGAGTGTTGACCAATATTTCCAAGCATCAAGTTAAACAGCAGGGTGGATAATTTTAGCACAGATCTTTTCCACAGATAAACACAGAAGTCAAATATCATCGTTGGAATTTAAAAATGAAAAAATCGAAAAATAATAAAAATGAAAAAATCTTACTGGTCGGTGGTGGCACCGGTGGTCATGTTGTTCCGCTCTACAATATCTATCAGTTTTTACTTGAAAGAGAGCCAGATATTCCAGTAGCTATTATCGGCAGCGGCTCGAAGATCGAACAGCCATTTTTCGGCGGCTTGCCAAATTATTTTGTTTTGACCAGCGGTAAATTTCAGGGTTATGACATCCTCGTCAATTTGTGGCAGAGTATTCTTTTTTGTGCTGGATTTGTCCAAGCGCTAGTTTATCTACTCCAGATCCGCCCGAAGATTATTTTTGCAAAAGGTGGCTATGTCACTGTTCCGATTCTCATCTGGGCCCGATTTTTGCGCATTCCTTATTATATTCATGAGTCAGACACAGTGATGGGTCGAGCCAATCGCTTTGCCGCAAAAGGTGCCAAAAAGGTTTTTACCGGTTTTCCTGAAAAAAATTATCCAGAGTTGAAGAAAAGTAAGATTATATTTTGTGGTCAACTGATTACTGACATGGAAAAACTGGACAAATCAGAGCGGTTTGATTTTGGTTTTACAAACAATAATCCAGTCGTGTTTATCACTGGTGGTAGTCTCGGTGCGGCCAGTATAAATAAGAATGTTTTTGGAGCACTATCCGAACTTTTGCCAAAATATAATATCATCCACCAGACCGGTGCAAAGAGTTTTAGCGAAGCGATAGACGTCAGAGTAAAGTTGCCAGGAAGTATGAGGAGGTCATACTTTGTTGCAGACTTCCTGTCAGCGATTAGTGGGGACAACAAATTATTGTCAGCTATGGAGTTGGCTGATTTGGTTGTTGCCCGAGCTGGTGCGACGACCGTGGCTGAGATCGCTAGGTCTGGTAAGCCGATGGTTCTGATTCCTTACCCACATGCGGCTAGTGACCATCAGGTCAAAAATGCACAGATTTTACAAAAAACTGGTGCTTGTCTGATGATAACTGATCGTGAACTGACGCCGGTGACCTTGACAGAAACCATCAGCAAGCTGTTTGATGATAAGAGCAAGATGAAGGAGATGACTGCGTCAGCCAAAAAGTTTTTTCCACCGCATGCCATTGAAAAGATTGGTGAAGAAATTATTAGCGAGGTTTCAAAATGAAATATCATTTGATTGGTGACCGCGGCATCTCGATGCGCGGAATTAAAAAATATTTAGAGTTCCTGGGCAATGACGTGACGGGTTCTGATCTCAAGACTGGCGGACACGCAGCTGTCAATGTCACTTCGGACATTGACTTAGTTGTCAGGACATCGGCGGTAAATCCTGGATCTCCAGGCTGGGTAGAGGTCGAGGCGGCTCAGAAACTTGGTATCAAAATAGTCAAACGATCAGAGCTGATTGGTCAGTTGACCAAGGACAAGAAACTTATCGCGATTTCGGGTATGCATGGCAAGACAACGACGACAGCGATGGCTGGACTGGTTATGATTGCGGCTAATTTGGATCCAACGGTTTTGATTGGTGAAGAAGTGAAGGATTTTGACAATGATGTGATCCGAATAGGTGAATCGGACTGGTTTGTCTTTGAAGCCTGCGAGTACGATCGAAGTTTTCTCGACTTTTATCCAAAGATTGCTATCCTGACCAATATTGAAGCCGAACATCTCGATACTTATCCGGGTGGCTTGTCGGAGATAAAGGACGCGTTTGTCGAATATCTCAATCATCTACCAGACGATGGTGTGATTATTGCCTGCCACGATGATGCCAATGTGCAAGAAGTTCTTGGTAAATTAACGACTAAAGCCAGGATTATTGACTACGGTTTTACGGCGGAGAAATACAATCAGCTTGATTTTGATTTAGCCATACCAGGAAAGCACAATGTTTTGAATACTTTGGCTGTTGTTGCTCTGGCGGATTATCTTCATATAAAGTATGAAGTTGTCTCCAGTGTTCTGGCGAAATTTCGCGGTGCTCATCGCCGGTTTGAACTCAAAGGCAACCTAAATGGTGCTGACCTGATAGATGATTACGGCCACCATCCTACGGAAATCAAGACGACTATTGCTGCTCTTGCTGAGCGTTATCCAGACAAAAAGAAAATTGTTGTTTTTTGGCCACATCAATATAAGCGAATCAAGCCGCTACTGGAAGAATTTGGCGCTGCTTTTAGCCAAGTCGACGAGGTTATCATCAAACCAATTTATTTTGTACCAGGCCGCGACGAGGTGCTAGATATATCTTCAGATGATTTGGTTGATAGAGTAAATCGGAAAAAAAATATTGCAAAAGTGATAGAAACAGATGAAGAGATAGCAAAATATTTAAGGGATGAACTTGACTCAAGCGCTGTCTTGTTGACCATTGGTATTCCGCCGGTCTACAAAATTGCCGATCTCTTATTGGAGTCAAAATGAAGGATATCGACGCAGAGTTGCGAAAAATTTTAGGTGAAGACTTGCGACAAAATGTCGTTTTACGCGACTACGTTTCGATGAAGGTCGGTGGGGTCGCAGATTTTTTTTACTCAGCGACAGATATTAACAATCTGACATTGGCAGTATCAGCAGCAGTTAAGCTAAAAATTCCATATTTTATTCTTGGTGGTGGTTACAATATTATTCCCTCCGATCTTGGTTTTCCCGGTTTGGTAATCAAAAACGATTGTTCGAATATAGTGTTTAGTCCTGATTTTTCAGGAGTGATTGCTGATTCTGGTGTCAATTTGGGCCGGCTGATAAATCAGGCAACCAGTCATGATCTTGGTGGTTTGGAATTTCTTTTTGGTGTGCCTTCTTCTGTTGGTGGGGCAGTTTATGGCAACGCTGGGGCGCTTGGTCAATCAATCGGCGATTTCGTCAAATCTGTTACCTTGCTTATTCCGAAGGACGATACAGTCGTTATCGTCAGGCATAGTCCAGCATGGATGAGTTTTGCTTATCGGTCATCTATCTTGAAAACTGATTACAGAAAAGACAAACATAAGCCAGTCATCCTCACGGTGACACTACAGCTGGTTCAAAGACGAAAGGACGAGATCTTGAGGATGACACAGGAAAATATGGCGGTCAAAAAGAAAAATCAACCACTTGGTGAAATATCTGCTGGCAGCTTCTTTAAAAATCTTGGTGCTCTACCGGAAAATTCCGCTGGATATCTAATCGATCACTCAGGTGCCAAGAAACTTCGTGTCGGTGGTGCTGCATTCTCAAAAAAACATGCAAATTTTCTAATCAATCGTAAAAACGCTACCGCTTCCGATGTGCATGATTTGGCTGAAAAAGCCAAGGAATTGGTCAAAGAAAAATATGATTGTGATCTTGAAGAAGAAATTGAGTATATCGGCAGATGGTAAAAGAATATTACAAAAAAACATATCCTTCGGCCAATAAATACCGTTCGCCTAAAATTTATCGGCCAACACGCGGTCGAGAGAAGACGAAGTTCAAACTGTCTCCTGCAAGGCTGAAGTTTTTATTGATTTTAATTATCATCCTTGTGGTTCTCTATTATTTTTTTGCCTCGTCGCAATTCCAAGTCAAAGAAATTATTATCGAAGGCAACTCTCTGGTTAGCAAAGATGAGATTGTGAGTATATTGCCTCAGGGTAAAAATATTTTTCTGTTCAATACTGAAAAAAGTAGGTCAGAAATAGTGTCGAAATTTCCTGAGATTAAGCAAGTCGCAATATATCGTGGCGTACCTGATGCGCTGAAGATAGTCGTGCTAGAGCGCGAAAACAAGATGGTCTGGCAGACGAACAGTGATTTATATTATGTCAGTGCTAAAGGTTACGTGACACGTAAAATTGTCACTAAGCAGATCGGAAGTTTGCCGGTCGTTGTCGATACGAAAAACCTGCCGATCAAGCTGGGGCAGGAATTAGTCTCACCAAATTTTGTCGCTTTTATCACCAATGTCTTTTCCTCTTTTCAAATTGAGGAGGGTATCAAGCCGCTAAATTTCGAGATTCCCGAGACGACTTTTAATATCAACCTGAAGACTGAAGCTGGCTTCTATGTCAAACTAAATTCACTGCGAAGCAGTCAGAAACAGCTCGGTGATTTGAAAAAAATTCTGACTCAGTACAGAGACAATATTCATGAATACGTCGATCTGCGAATTGATGGTTGGGCGTACTACAAGTGACCAAAAAATTTTCAATTTTCAATTTTGCAATTTTCAAACAATTATAAATTCCAAATTTAGCGTGTAGCGTTTCTATAAATTAGTTGTCATCCTGAGCTTGCGAAGGATCTCTGAACCGGTTACTGATTCTTCGCTTTGAGGCTCAGAATGACAGTACAGACAGCATTTCACTACAGACTAAATATTAAGACTTAAAACTGGATTTCTCGATGACCGCTGAAGAGATAATTGCACAACTAAAAACTTATGAAAGTGCCAAAAACCGCGAGGGGATGGCGCGATTTGGAATTACTGGAGAGAATGTTCTTGGTGGACCAAATCTGCCAACACTTAGGAAAATTGCCAAAGAAATCGGCCGAAATCACGAATTGGCGCTTGAATTGTGGAACAGCGGCATTCATGAAGCGAGAATGTTGGCAGTCTTTATCGACGAGCCGGACAAGGTGACCGAGAAACAGCTTGATGATTGGGCGGCTGATTTTGACAGTTGGGATATCTGCGATCAAACCTGTAGCAATTTATTTGATAAAACTGACTTTGCCTATAGAAAAGCCTTTGAATTGGTCAAAAGAGAAGAGGAGTTTGTCCGTCGCACCGGTTTCGTCATCATTACTGCATTGTCAGTTCATGACAAAAAAATGGCGGACGAAGAGTTTGTAAAGTTTTTTCCGATGATAAAAAAATATGCTACCGATGAACGCAACTTTGTCAAAAAGGCGGTGAATTGGTGTCTGCGCCAGATCGGCAAGCGAAACAAAGAGTTAAATAAAAAAGCAATTAAATTAGCGGAAGAAATCAAACAGATTGATTCCAAGTCAGCTAGGTGGATTGCTGCAGATGCTTTACGCGAATTAAATAATAAAAAGTTTGGATTATAATGCCAGAATGGAAAGTAAAAAAACGACAATTTGACGATCTGCTTGATCAACTGCTTTTTAATCGGGGCGTTATCCAGCTAGAAACTGACGAAGAGGCTAAAAAGAGATTTTTCAATCCTGATTTTAACAAAGACCTTCATGATCCGTTTCTGATGAAAAATCTGGAGAAAGCAGTCGATCGGATAAAACTGGCTTATGACAACAAGACAAAAATCGGTATTTTCTCTGACTACGATGCTGATGGCGTACCAGGTGCGGCACTATTTTCTCGTGCATTGAAAAAAATCGGTATCGATCACGAAGTTTATATCCCAAGTCGTGATGATGGATATGGTCTGAGCAAAGTTGGTCTTGATTTATTGAAATCCAAAAAATGTGAACTTGTCATAACTATCGATCTCGGTATCAGGAGTTTTGCTGAAGCGAATTATGCTAGAGAAATAGGAATTGATCTGATTATCACTGACCACCATCTGCCGGATAACAAGACCCCTGAAGCATTTTTGGTCATCAATCCGAAGCAAAAAGGGGATAAGTATCCAGACAAAGATCTGTGCGGCTGTGCCGTCGCTTTTAAATTAATTCAAGGACTTGGTAAAATATTCCCCGACAATATTGATGAAAAATTTCTCAAGTGGAATTTGGATTTAGTTGCAATTTCGACCATCTCTGATGTTGTGGCTTTGAAAAATGAAAACAGAATTATTGCTCTGTTTGGCTTGCTGGTGATGCGCAAGACCAAAAATCTCGGTCTGGCAGAACTAATTCGAATCGCAAATTTAGACGCAGAAAATATCGGGGCATATCATGTCGGTTTTCAGATAGGACCGAGGATAAATGCGCCGGGACGAATGGGTAAAGCGACGAAATCTTTCGAACTTCTGGTGACTGATGACCCAGCTGAGGCGAAGGAATTGGCGAAATGGCTTAACTCTGAAAATGAATCTCGACAAGCGGCTATGGATAAGGTCGAAAAGGAAGCAACCAAATATATCGAAGAAAATAATTTGATGGCAGACAAGATTATTATCGTTCGTGGAGACTGGCCGAAGGGAGTCATCGGACCGACAGCAAGTCGGATGGTCGAAAAATACAATCGTCCGATCATTCTCTTCGCTGAAGAAGGTGTGATGTTGGTCGGAAGCTCCCGAAGTGTCAGCGGCGTCAATATCGTCGATATATTAACTCTGGCCAAGGATTTGCTTGAGAAATTTGGTGGTCATGCCGGCGCAGCTGGTTTGTCGATGAAGACAGTAAATTGGACAAAGTTTCAAAAATTGATTGCCAAAATCGGCAAAGAAAATATCAAAGATAGCGATCTGGTCAAGAAGATAAAGATCGATGCCGAAGTCAAGCTCTCAGAAATGTCGAGAAAATTGTATGAAAAAGTATTACATTTCGAGCCGTTTGGAATGGGTAACCCACGTCCAGCCTTTATGACCGAAAAAGTTAATTTCGAAAATATACGATTTGTCGGACGTGACCAAAACCATTTCCAAGCCAAAGCAGTTGATCAAAATGATCGGATAAAATTAATCCATTTTTTCTTTCCGTATGATAAAAGTATGATAAGTGAAGATAAAAAATATGACCTTGCATTCACATTGAACCTGGACGAATGGAACGGTCAATCTGAACTTTGCTTGCACATCATTGATATAAAAATTCATTCAAAATAATAAGACAATATGTCTAAAAAACCTTCAACAATCTGGTTGTGTGAGAGTTGTGGAAACGAATTTAGCACTTGGGCAGGGAAGTGTCCTGCTTGTGGTGAATGGAATACGCTAAAGGAGTTGCAAGTACAGAGTACTAAGTCCCGAGGGGGAAGCAAGGCGGAAGAGAAAATTGAGAGCAAGATGATGTCTGATGTTGAGGTCACAAATAATCAGCGGACAAAAACTGGAATTGGTGAATTTGATCGGGTGATGGGTGGGGGAATAGTGCCGGGTTCGATCACCTTGCTTGGTGGCGAGCCGGGGATTGGTAAATCAACTCTGATCTTAGACGTTGCCAATAGGATGAAGCGAGCGTTTTATCTCTCGGCAGAGGAGTCGATGTCGCAAATCACGATGCGGGCAAAAAGAATGGGAATAAATGGTGAAAACATCACTCTAGCTTCCGGACCAGAAATTTCTGCGCTAGATCGTGAAATTGAAAAGATAGATCCAGATCTGATAATCATTGATTCGATCCAAACCGTTTTTCATAATTCGTATGACGCGACACCCGGCTCGATCGTCCAGGTGCGGGAGTGTGGAATTTACTTGCAACAGCTGGCGAAGAAAACCGGTCGATCAATCATTATTATCGGTCATGTAACGAAAGAGGGCAATCTAGCCGGTCCGAGAATTCTCGAGCATTTGGTCGACACAGTTTTGTATCTGGAAGGTGAGAAATTTTCTGAAGCGCGGATCCTGCGTGATATCAAAAACAGGTTTGGCGCGACCAACGAAGTCGGTATTTTCGCGATGCAGGAGAAAGGTCTGGTCGAGGTTAAGAACCCATCGGAACTTTTCCTGTCGGAGAAAAACGATAGCCCGGGTTCGGTGGTCACAGTTGCACTCGAGGGGACGCGACCGATATTGGTCGAGGTTCAGGCTCTGGTCGCGCCGACACATTTCGGCTATCCGAAGAGAACGGCGGCTGGGTTCAACTTGAACAGATTAAATCTGCTAGCGGCAGTGATCTCCAAGAAAACGCATTTTGATCTGTCAAATCATGATATCTATCTAAATATCGTCGGCGGGATGCGGGTAAACGAGCCGGCAGTCGATCTGGCAGTTTGTGCGGCGATAATTTCTTCATACAAAAATAAATCATTTGGGGCAAACTCAGTTTTTGTCGGAGAGGTTGGACTTCTCGGTGAGGTTCGCCGTGTCATCCGTCAATCCGACCGCGAAAAAGAGACTAAAAATCTTGGCTATAAGATTGTTGATGGAGTCAGAGATATTGCAAGTCTCGTCAAATTTTTGAACTAATTATTAAATTTCTCTCTAATCTCCATGGCTTTGCTGTGTGCCTCGAGCCCCTCAATTTTCGCCAGGGTTTTTACTGGCGATGATAGGTATTTAATGGCGTCTTGATCCAGTTCTTGAAATGTAATGTTTTTCGTAAAACTCTCAACAGATAATCCACTCCAAGTCCTAGCGTAGCCAGACGTAGGCAGGGTGTGATTGGGTCCACTCGCATAATCACCGGCTGATTCTGGAGATAGTTGACCAAGGAAGACTGACCCGGCATTTTGGATTTTTTTTTCAAATGATCGGAAATTTTTGACATTCAAAATAAGGTGCTCGGGAGCATAGGTATTTGCGAATTTAATTGCCGAATTGACGTCTTTTGCAATTATTGAATAACTCTTTTCTAAAACTTGCTCAATAATCTTTTTGCGCGGTAGACCTAATATTTGTTTTCTGATTTCTAGCTCTATCTCGCGTATTTTGATTTCGTCGGTGCAGACAAGAATTACTTGAGAATCCGAGCTGTGCTCTGCTTGGGACAGGAGGTCAGCGGCAATAAAATCAGCACGCGCAAATCGGTCGGCAATTACTAGCAGTTCTGATGGTCCCGCAGGCATATCTATCGCTGCACCATCTTGGTCAGCTGAAACGATCATTTTGGCTGTAGTCACGAAACGATTGCCCGGACCAAAAATTTTATCTACTTTTGGTATCGATTCTGTGCCATATGCGAGTGCTGCAATCGCTTGTACACCACCAACTCTGTAAATTTCTTGGATGCCAACGATTTTTGCTGTAGCTAAAATATTGGAATTGATTTCGCCCGATTTTGACGGCGGTGTGCAGATGACTACACGTTTGCATCCGGCAATCTTTGCTGGCACTCCGAGCATCAAAACAGTCGAGACAAGTGGTGCTTGACCGCTGGGGATGTACAGTCCTACTTTTTCTATCGCTATGGACTTCCGAGACAGTTTTGCACCGTTTTTTGCTAGGTGAATATCTTTTGGATTTTCTAGACAGTGAAAATCAAAAATTGATTTTTGGGCTAAAATCAGTGCTTGGCGTGTCTGGTTGTTGAGTGTTTTCCACGCTCTTGTTATTTTATTTGCGGAAACTTTAATATTGTTAATATTCGCACCATCGAACATAGCAGTATATCTGCTAACTGCTCGGTCGCCTTCTTTTTTTACTGACGAAATTATTTTGCTTGTTCTTTCCATATCTTTGACAGTGACGGTGCTGGGTCGTCGGCAAAGTGCAATAATTTTTTTCGGACTCATTTTTTCCAATGTCAATGTTTTCATGCGATTTTTCCTTTCATTATTTAATAACTAGTAGTTTGGTTGTACGCTGCGCCCAGTTTCTGGGCGCAGCGCAGGGTTATGCATTTTCATCTGGCCACCCTTCCTCTTCGAGAAGTCTGAAGAATATCTTCGTCTCTTTCTCTTCCAGTCTCCTTTTGAGATCCTCCAAACATTGTCTGATCTCACCAGACGGGTCGGCGAGATTACGAGCTGCCTGCTGCAGTCGCTCGATCTGTTTTTCACGAGCGGTAGGTGTGGGGATTCCGTGCATGTGATTGCCTTTCTGGTCATCTTTGTTTTTTGCCACCAAAAAACCGCCCGAGGGCGGAGTCTTAGTGGTAGATACGACTGGCTTGGAAAAATTAATTATCTGTAATGCTTATCGATTATGTCTCATCGTGTTAACACACTGTGACACAATCATCGGGTTTACTTATTATTTAATTTCTTCAAAGCTAAATCATATCCACCGGTGCCATGATGGAGCCAATAGTTGATGCGAGAAACGGTAGTCGTTGAGACGCCAAATTCCTTAGCGGTCTCGCGGACACCTTTGCCTTCCTTGAGCTTAGAAGCAATCAAAAAGCGACGACTGGCTTCCTCGATCTCTTCGAGCGTCAGGACATCACGCAGAAAAAGAGCCATATCTTTTGGCTTATCTATCTTTGCCAAAACATCGTACAAACTCTTCGGTGCCGGCATATCTAGTTGTGGTTCAAGTTTGCGTTTCATTTTCTACTCTTCGATTATGTATCACTGTGTTAACACGATAGTACACTATCGAGTGCTGTTCTGTCAAGTGTAGAGAGCTCGTGTTAATAGATTAAATATAAAAATATACAGCTTTAGACTGTATATTTTTATATTTAATGATTTGCGATTAATGTTTTCTATGGTGTGGTGAAGAAGCCGGTGGCGGTATCGGTGTTGCCATAATTGTCAGTAGATATGACAGTGTAGTTGTAAGTCTTGCCTGCAGTCAGATTTGTCAGTGTAAGGCTATGGGAAGTTGTCTTGATGCTATCTGATTTGGTAACTGACGGCAATGTCCCTGTTGAGTAGGTGATACTGCTGTTAGCAGCTAGGTTTGTCGTCCAGGTGATCGTTGCTGACGGTGGAGTGCCAGTATTTGATTTTGCCAACAGTCCAGAGACATCCAGACTTAGAGTGGCAATTGTAATATTTATATCAGCACTTGCAGTCATCGCGTTCACATCAGAAATTTGGGCAGTCAATTTGTGAGTACCAGCGCTGATGGAGTTGAAATCATATTTCAAGGTATAGGGATCTGAAGTGGTCTGTCCTATCTGAACATCATCAATAAAGTACGTTATATTGGCGATGCCGTTTGGCGCAATAGCGGTGACAGTGATGATGGTGCTACCAGTCACAGTTGCTTTGTCGGCTGGGCTGACAAAGTGAATTGTTGGAGACATGGCGGCTACATCACATTGACCAGTCGGGATAGTGGTGGCGAGCCCGTTGGCCTCAGCCCAGGCTCGGACAGGGTTTTCCCAGTTTGGATTACTTGGCTTTTCTGAATGAAGATCGGCAAAAACCTTTGTTTCTATTAATGCAGTATTTGTACCGTCTGGGGCGATGAGGTTGGTGCCCTTGCAGACGGTAACCTGTTTGTAGATATTTTCCTTTTCTTTTGGTACCTGCCAGGTAGCGAAGATGTCTGTCGTTGTTGCGGTTGCATGTTCATCTGGTAATTTATTGGAATATCTCTCGACAGTTATTGTCTGAATGCCATCCGGTTTGGCAAATTCTTCGGCCGCCGTGCCAGCCAAAGCCTTGGTCATAAATTCATGAAAAATTGGTGCAGCTAGGGTGGCACCAAAGCCATTTTTTTTCATCGCTTTATTGTTACTATTGCCAGTCCAGACGGAAACAGCGAGGGATGGAGTATAGCCATCAGTCCAGGCGTCTTTGAAATCAGAAGTTGTTCCTGTCTTGGCAGCTACTGGACGTTCTTTTAGAAATAATCCACTGCGAGAACCAAAGACTGGGGTTCTTGCAGCGTTGTCAGAGAGTATGCTGGACATTTCATAAGCAATTTGGGGATCGAGGACCTGTTTGCCTGACGGATGATCTTTATCAAAATCGTAAAGAGTCTTACCACTCGAATCGGTTACCTTGAGAAATGGTGTGGTTTCGTTGTGTGTGCCTGCGTTGGCAAAAGTTGAGTAGGCACTTGCCATCTCAAGTGGTGAAACTTCACCGACTCCGAGGACGAGTGAAAGGCCATAGCGATCGCGCTGGGTTAGCGAAGTAATTCCCATATCTTTGGCTGTTTTCAGTGCTTCATCGATGCCAGCGAGTCCAAGCACCTTGACTGCCGGAATATTGAGGGATTGAGCCAAGGCATCACGGACAGTGACTGGACCACGGTTTTTGCCATCATCATCTTGAGGAATATAAGGTGGTGTGCCGCCAAAATTGGTCGTGAAGTCATAAAGAATTCTTGATGGTGAGAAGTCTGACTGCTTGAAGGCGGTGGCATAAACGATCGGCTTGAACGACGAACCTGGCTGACGGCCAGCATCAGCGACGTTGAAGTTACCGTCAATTGCAGTGTCAAAATAATCAGCCGATCCAACCATTGCTAAAATCTGTCCGGTTTTGGGGTCGACAGCGACGAGGGCACCGTTGCTGGCGCCATACTTAATAAGTTTTGGGACACCGTTAGTAATGGCTTCTTCGGCAATTTGTTGTTTATCCCAATCAAGCGAGGTGACAATTTTCAGTCCCTGACTCTGAATTGCTGATTCACCATATTCATTTACTGCTTGCTGGAGAACGTACATTGAGAAATGTGGAGCCAATATCGGGTCGCGGCGGGCTTGGAGTAATTGTCCGACTGTCGTCGTATCTTCGGTTTTGGCAGCATCGGCTTCGGCTTTGGTGATTTTTTTGTGCTTAACCATCTGGTTTAGAACGTAATTTTTCCTGCCGACCAGATCGTCAAGGTGAGTACCATATGGAGAATAATAAGTTGGGGCCTGTGGAATTGCGGCCAGAGTAGCCGATTCTGCCAAGCCAAGATCCTTGGCTGAAACGCCGTAATAAGATTGGGCAGCTGCTTCTATCCCGCCGTTTGCATTTCCGTAGGGGATTTCATTTAAGTACATTGTCAGGATTTCATCTTTGCTGTACATAAATTCGAGTTCAATCGAGATAATCGCTTCCTTGATCTTGCGGGAGATTGAACGGTCTGGCGTCAAGAAAGAATTTTTCACGTATTGCTGTGTGATCGTCGAGCCACCGCGTAGTGTATTAGTTTTGCCTATTAGTTTACTGCCGATTGCTTTTAATATTTCGATTGGCTCGATGCCATGGTTGTTGTAAAAGCCTGGATCTTCTGTCGCAATAGTTGCATCCTTGAGGGTCTGGGATATCTGGTCGGATTTGACAATGGTTCGTTTCTCGTTGCCTGTTTGGTACAATAAAACCTTGCCAGTCCGATCATATATTTTCGTTGACTGGGCCATCTGTTGCTGGGCGATTTTTTCTGGGGTAGGCAAATCTTTCGCAAACCAGGCAAATGTAACCGCTGTTACCAAGATAAAAGCCAAAACGACGTAGCCGCAAACGATGAATACTTTTTTCCAGGAGATTTTCTTGCGCTTTTTAGTGGGGCGCGGGTTCCTGGTCATATCAAACTTGAATCGCTTTTTTACAGAATTGAACCGTTTTTTTAAGCCGCTCAAATTGAATTTCATAAGATTGTCCTTTCTTTACATTATACGCGCGGATTGGTAGTATGTAAATACAAAACGGCTCTATTTTAAAGTTAATTACCAATTTTGTCAATCTAAAAACGGATCAAAATGAACAAAGATTTTTTTGAAAGAGGAATTGAGGAAATAATTGTCCAATCTTCATTTGAGGAAAAACTGAAGAGCAAAAAGCCCCTGCGTATCAAAATGGGTTTTGATCCAACTCGTCCAGATATCCATCTGGGTCATGCTGTTGGTTTGTGGAAACTAAAAGAACTCCAAGATGCCGGTCATAAGATAATTTTTCTAGTTGGTGATTACACGACAAAGATTGGTGATCCTAGTGGAAGAAATTCGACTCGTCCTGTTTTAACTGATGCTGAAATCGAGCAAAACGCTAGAACATATTTTGATCAGGTCGGGAAAATTCTAAATGTTAAAAAAGCCGAGATCAGGGCAAATTCTGAGTGGTTTGCAAAGATGAGTTTTGGCGACATTTTACAGCTGGTCGGTAAATTCACTGCAGCACAGATTTTGGAGCGCGATGATTTTGCCAAGAGACTTGATATGGGCAATGATATCAGTTTGCATGAATTACTCTATCCTGTGATGCAAGCTTATGATTCAGTAATGCTTCGGGCGGATGTCGAGTTTGGCGGAACAGACCAAAAGTTCAATTTACTTGCTGGACGAGATTTACAGAAAAAGATGGGTCAAGCTCCGCAAAATGTTGTCATGGTTAAATTACTGGTAGGTCTAGATGGCAAAGAAAAGATGAGTAAGTCTGCTGATAATTATATTTCGATAACGGAAGAATCTGATCAGATGTTTGGTAAGATAATGTCAATTCCCGATGGTTTAATAATAGATTATTTTAGTCTTTGTACTTTATTGTCGGATAAGGAAATAGAAAAAGTTGGCAATAATCTTAGGAACGGTGCAAATCCGAGAGATATAAAATTACTGTTAGCAGAAGAAATTGTCACACTTTATCATACAAAAAAAGAGTCCTTGGGGGCTAAAAAAGAGTTTTTGAATCGTTTTTCAAAAAAAGAACTGCCAACCGACATTCCAGAAATTTCGATTCCAGAAAAAAATATTGATATTTTGACATTTGTGACGTTGGCTGATGAATCACTCTCCAAATCTGATGCTAGGCGGGTTATCGAACAGGGTGGTGTTAAAATTGATGGAACTAAAATTACTGATCCTTTGGTAGAAATCGGGATTAAAAAAGGACTGGTAATTCAGATTGGCAAGCTCAAAGTGTATAAAGTTAAAAAGTAGAAAGTTAATAAAAGTTGATGAAATCTGAACTGCTTAAGAAAATAATAAGCGCTGTCAAATCAGCTGAGTATAATCCCCCGTCTGATTTTTCGGTGACAGAAGCGCCAAAGCCGGAGATTGGTGATTTTGCGACGAATGTGGCGATGATTATTGCTGGTCAAATAAAGGACAATCCGAGGGAAATTGCAAACAAAATCAAGATTGAATTAGAAAAGTATGACGATATCATAAAAGTAGAAGTTGCCGGTCCGGGATTCATCAATATTAAATTGGAACTACAAGTCTATTTTGATGAATTAGCCAAGATCGTGGAACAAAAAGAACAATATGGACGGTCTGAAATTGGTGCTGGTAAAAAGATCAACGTCGAATACGTTTCAGCCAATCCGACCGGACCACTCCACATCGGGAATGCCAGAAGCGGACCAATTGGGGAGGCGATTGCCAACCTTTTTATGTTCTTGGGTTATGACACGACGAAGGAATTTTACATCAACGACATTGGTGTCCAGATCGGTCGTTTCGGTCAGTCACTTTATCATTGGTATGAGATCAAAGATAATGTGGATGTGAAGTTTCCTGAGGAAGGCTACCCTGGTCCGTATATCAAAGAAACATCAGAAGTAATTCAATTGAAATTTGACGACGAAATTTCAAAAATATCGGACAGAGAAGAACTGATTAAATTTTTTGCTAAAGTCGGTTTAGATATTATGGTGGAAAAGATTCGTGATGACCTGAAATTTGCCGGTATGAAAATCGATGTTTGGAGTTATGAAAGCAAGATAGCTGAGGCGGGTAAGTCGGCTGCGGTTATTGAGAGACTCAGAGAATCCGGAAACACCATCGAAAAAGAAGGAGCAGTTTGGTTTAAACAGCCCGATGATCCAGAGCTGGCTGACAAAGAAGCAGTATTGGTCAAAAGTGACGAGAATCATTCGGTGACATATTTCGCCAATGACTTGGCGTACCATTTAGACAAGATAGAACGTGGGGCGACAAAAATGATTGATGTCTGGGGCGCCAACCATTTCGGTCATATCCCGCGGATGAGAGCAGCTCTTAAAGCGCTCGGCCAACCCGATGCCCTAGAAATAGTTCTTTATCAATATGTCCGTTTAAAAAAATCAGGTCAAGCAGCTAGTATGGGCAAGCGGCTCGGAAACTTTATCAGCCTTCGAGAGGTGATAGAGGCCGGAGTTGTTCCTGATGCTTTTAAATATTTTATTCTCTCGCAAAACCCCAACACGCCTTTTGATTTTGATTTGGAACTCGCCGCCGATACTTCGGAAAAAAATCCAGTTTTCTATATTAAATACGCTCACGCCCGCATTTGTTCGATCTTGGAAAAAAGCAGGGGAGAGGGAACAGGCGACGGGACACCAGCCGATTATTCGGTATTAAATAATGCAAAGGAAATTGCTCTTATAAAAGAGCTGATCAAGTTTCCGGAATTAATCGAAGAAATTTCAACAAATTTTCAAATTCAAGCACTCCCCCATTTTGCTTACAAAATTGCCGGTCTCTTCCACGACTTTTATGGCAGTTGTCGAGTCATTGGCGCAGAGACGAAACAACTCAAGCAGGCTCGTCTCTTTCTCATCAGAGCAACAAAATATGTTTTGAAAAATGCACTTAATATTCTCAGTATCGACGCGCCAGAGAAAATGTAATAGAAGACAAGTCAAAAGTTATAGATCAAAAGTTAAAATTATTAAGTTTTTCTAATTGTGTTTATGCGGTTTTTAGCTTTTGTTCAAGAATTAAAATTCTTTTTTTCAGTTTTTCAATCTCAGACAAAGCCAGACCGGTATCTTCGTCTGTTCTTTTTTCAATCAAATCGAGACGATGATTTATCTTTGCAATCTCATTCCACAACCTTTCAAAATTAGCACGTGTCTCACTTCGAAATGCGTTGAATTCTTGACGCAAACCATTCATATTAAATTCAACACCATCAAGACGCTTGTCGACACCATCAAGACGCTTGTCGACACCATCAAGACGCTTGTCGACACCATCAAATCGGTCGGAAAACTGGTCAGACATCTTCTGAAAACCGTTGGCGACCATAGCCGCCAAATCATCAAGTGTAATTTGTTGTTCTTTTTTGGTCATAAGATTAATGTAACGAAATTTGTGACATAAAACAATATTATAAGCCCCCCTCATATATTTTACCGTCTGCCAGACCCCAGATTTTTTGCAGTTTGGCGTCGACGACGAAACTATCAAGCTTGACACCGTCAAAAACATATTGAGTGTTAAATTCACCCGATTTATCGAATTTGATGATGCGATTGTTTTTCTTATCGAGAACAAAAAGACTATTCGTGGTGTCGCTGGTGAAGATCTGATCAGGTGTGCCGATGGTGTTTTGTGGCGGGGGGATGTTGCGGACAGCAAAATCAGACTGATAAGCGCCTTTGACAAATTTGACGATTGTTCCATCTGCTTTCAGAATAAAAATATTACCATCAATTGCAATATCGCGCGCGTCTTTCAGACTGACTGTCCGAGTGTCGGTATAGTCAGTTGCTGTCGAATAAACCCCACTCGAAAGAGTGTATTTCCAGACAGTGCCGACAGTGCTATCAAGAAGATAGATATTACCTGAGTATGTGCCGAGAGCGTTCGCGCTTTTCCAGCTGCCGTCAGCGTTGGTCAGTGTGCTAACAATATTTTTACTGATATCGAAAGAGAGCATCTTACCACCACTTGTTTCAAAAAATATTGCGTTGGCCGATTCGGAATAATGAACTCCGGTCGATTTTCCAGTGTCTGTGCCGAGAGATCCAACTAGTTTTGGCTGCTCATCGCGAGTGTCAACCATATAAATTTTATTGTCTGAGTTGACACCATAAATTGCTGTGCCGGCTAGTACAATTTTGTTAATATTTGAAGTCAAAGGATAATTCGTCGCTGTATAAAAACGAACCGTCTTTGTCTTGTCGTCAACAATTAGGTTGATTTGTTTGATCAGAGCACTAGCTTTGTCCGAATTTGTCTTGTCTTCTTTTGCCGTCTCTGCTAAATCTCTCGCCTGATAAAATTTGTCTAGACTGTTACTGCCGGAAGCAAGATCTGATTTTGCCTTAATAAAAAGGTCTGTTGCTTTGTCATATGAACTAGCGACCTCGACCTGATGGGCGGCTTTGTCTTTATTGTTATTGTTGTTAATCTTTATCTTTGTGTAGCTGACAATTAAAATTAATAAAATAATGATGCTTATTAAATAGCGCCTGTTTTTTGCCGCAAAGAGAGACTTTAGTATGGGTCCGACATTGCTGGTAAAGTTTTGCCAATATTTGGCGAACGGTGAAAGTTCCTTTTCATTCTTGTGGTAAGGGACAGCCTTGATCTTCAGTCGTGAGGGATTGTCGCGGCCGTAACTCAATTCGGTTATTTTGTGTTGACCAGATTTCAAACTTCGGCTAATTTTTTCTTTGCCTGATTTGAACAGTCGCTTGCTTTTTGGTTCGACTTTTTCTCGCCAGCTTTTATGCCATTTATTTGCAAGTTTGTTGCCAACGGCAGATGAATCTCGCCAAATTTCCTGTGTTTCAATTCTAATTTTATTCCAAACTGGAATTATCTTTTTCGAGGCTGATTTTAATGCTGAATCTTCAATCTCATCAAGGTAGATGGTTTCTTGATTTTGACCCTGAGACGGCTCTTCTAAAGCAGAGAGAAAAATCGCGCCGATGCCGTCAGGGTGAGTTCGTCGAAGATAGCGCTTCAGCTCGAGTGCAGATATACCAGCAGTTTCCATCTGGGCTATAGTACGCAGACGATCGACCGAAATTCGATTGAAGAGCTCACTACTGCCAAAAACTATCTGATCACCGGCAAGGATTGAGCCGGAAGTAATATCAGTAAAAGTTCGGCTGGGTGGTAGAGATAAGTTTGGGTCGGGCGACTCGGTCAGACCGGAAATTTTATTTTTACGAAATATATAGCCGATGACATTGCCAGCCTGTGAGATCAATATCTCATTTTGGTCGATCAAACCGATAACGGCATTTAGTTTACCCACCCAGACGTTGTCGGATGTTTGGGAAAGTTTACCAAGAGCTTGGTTGATCTCAGAGAGCGTATCTTCGTACAGATCAGCTGATAATCTTTCTGTACCTTTGGCTTTGCTGTGGAGAACTGAGAGCACCTTTTTCGTCACAGCGCTGTTTTGAGGCGATGGCAAATCAATAATGTAGAACAAAAAAGATTCAGCCTCGGTACCTCCTCCGATTTTCCCACACTCGATGAGGCGGTTGGCTGTTTTCTCTTTTGTTGACAGAATTGCTGTGCTAATAAAAATATCTTTGCTGCTCATCAGAAAATTTCCCCATTTCAGATTATTTTAGCAAAAAGTACCACTGTCGGCAAACTTCCTGTTAGAATAGTGTGATGCTGTGATATAATATAAAAGATCTTGCCGGAATCATAAATTGGCCCATAATTAGATTGCATTTGGTGACTAAAATTTATCTCGGCTGTGGTCGAGATGTGCAGTCACCGCCTTGGTCATCTTTCGACCAATTTATCTCCGGCAAGATCTTTTTTTGTGGCGATATTTTTGATTACTTTCTCATATAATTTTAGCATCTCGCCAAAAGCGCGGTCCATCTGATGTGGAGTGGCGATCTTGATGGACTCTTTGCCCATCCTTGTTGCTAATTTGTGATTGCGCAAGATTTTAGAGATACGAGCCGCAAGCTGATCGCTTCTGCCCGGCGTGAAAAGGTAGCCATTTTTGCCATTGTGGGCCAGTTCGGGCAGGGCTCCGGCACGAGCTGCAACTATCGGTATGCCGGCCGACATTGCTTCAAGTGTAACAAGGCTTTGTGTCTCAATTGTAGATGGGATGGCAAAAAGAGTTGCACATTTATATAAGTTAACAAAATCAGACGAGTTGTGTTCGATAAAACCAATAAATGTGACATGAGAATCAATATTTAGATCGGCAACAAGTGATTTCATGCGTTCCAGTTCTCCACCAGTGCCAGCAATTATGAAGTGGGCATCAACTTTTTTGAGTATTGTCGGGATTGCTCGGACCAAGACTTCTATGCTCTTGTCTTTATCGACGCGACCAAGATATAAAGCAGTTGGCTTTTCTGGTAAATTAAATTTTTTTCGGGTTTCATCTAGTTGCTTCTCTGATGTGTGTTCGAGGAATTTTTCCATTTTTATACCATTTGAGACAGCGTAAACTGGAGTTTTGACACCCCAATCGACAATCTGTCGACGAAAAGTTTCTGTTGGAGTCGTGACGGCGTCGCATTTATTGTAGAAGAGGACAAGATATTCGACTAAAGTAGCTCGGAAAAGGGGGATAAAGGGGCTGAGTGCTTTTAGATACGACATGGCGTATTCGAGTGAAAAGTGATTTGTGATGATGACTGGGATGCCAAGTTTTTTGCCGACCCTTCGCAATGCCTGGCCGATCGTTGCCGGATCCTGAAGATGAATAATGACAGGTCTTATCTCCTGAACTAGTTTTTCAACCTCTGCATCGGAAACAAAGGTGACACGATAGCCATGACGGAAGGGATTGGTAATTGATTTCAGGCGGTATACTTTGTATTTCGGAAAATCCTTGTCTAGGGTTGTTTCGTGTGTTTCTCCGGGAGTCAAGACAAAAGCCTCATGGCCAGCTTTGGTCAAATTTTCGGCGAGATTTACAGTCGCGGTAGCAACGCCAGAGACATTTGGTGGAAATGATTCACTACTAAGAATAACTTTCATATTTAATATGTTATCAAAGTTTTTAGAAAGAATAAACTAAGCTTTTTTCCAGCCTTCACAATTTTATTATTTTGCGATACGCTCAGATCAAGTTTTCAGGGTGTGGCTTAGTTGGCCCACCTTCGCTGAAGCTACGGTGGAAAAGTGCCGCGCAAAATAATTTCGGGGAGTAGCACAGTTGGTAGTGCGCATGGCTGGGGGTCATGAGGTCGCCCGTTCAAGTCGGGTCTCCCCGACCAATCTTCAGAAAAGTGGCTCAAACTCTGGTATTGAAATTTTTGATTTTTTATATTATCGTTAGTGTTAATGACCAAGAAGAATATAGTTATTAACTCGATTATTATTTCTGCCTTTTGGCGGTGATTTTCTAGTTAATAATAATTAGCTTGATAAATACTACCGCCGACGAGGCGGTTTTTGTTTTTGTCTTGCGGTTCGGGTTTGAAAATCTGAGTCGCAAAAACCAAAATAAAAGGGGTTGCACAATGCTAGGGCCACAGGAAACCTTGTTGTGTCTGCAAGACACGCTTGGAATCACGTTGTCAATTGTCGTTCATCTGTCGTGGGAGCAGAGCGGCAAAGTCTGGCCAGCGCTCTTCGAATTCAATCTTGATGGCGGAAGCGAAGTTGTTGGGTGCTGTCACAATGGGTCGACCACTAAGAGTGGCGCCACATTGACAATCTCAGCTGACGAGTTGAGGATCCGTCATCAAGACAGCTGTCAGACGCTAGTGCTCGTTCCTGAAGGCGATAGGTGGGTGCTTAAATCCCAGAGTGGGGCTGTTTGTACCTACCAGATAGTGCGAGTCTTCATGTGGGAGTAGTAGTGCGGTTCTGTACAGTCTGGGCTACGGCCCAAAAGTATCGCGGGGGGATGAGTCTGACGACTTGTCCCTCCGGAAAGGATACCTATTATTAATATTTTAATAATCAAAAAATGAGCCGGTAGGCTCTTTTATATTGAAAATTTTGGTTGTGCCATCTGTAGCCAGAGGAGGACAAAAGACGGTCGGGGATGCGGAACCCTGAAGCAGAACTAGTTCGCTTCAGGGCAAGTTTGAACCCACGACCTTCCTCCTTCGCTAAAGCTACGGAGGACAGGCAGCGTTATTCGCCCCGTACTTACAATAATCAGTGGTCGGGGATGGCAGACTTGAACTGCCAATCTCACGAACCCGAATCGTGCGCCTTACCAATTAGGCCAATCCCCGAATATTTAGTACAGGGCGAACGCTATGCGCGGACTTTATCCCGATGAATATCGGGAAGACTGCTTGCCCCGCGTAGCCCTGTCTGCCGACAGGCAGGCTTTGGCAAAGTGGGGCGCTAATCTCCGATATAAACTAATAAACCACAATTACCGCTTTTTTACAATTTTTCTTTTTATCGGCTCTCAGAGCAAATAAGATTATTCAGTCGTTATTTTTGACTTGAATTAGTTCTCAGATGTTTTACAATTAAAGTGTTTAGGAGATTGAAAAAATTGACATAAGCTAATATAAAAGTCGTATCAGACTAGAAAGGAGCAAAATGCTTTGGGGAATGCAATGGTACTGGTGGCTGCTCATCATCATCGTTCTGATCCTTCTCGTGCGTTGGCTCGGCTCGTCAAAAAACGAGTAATCCAAGTATACAAAAACTGCCTCGAAGATCTTGGGCAGTTTTTGTATTTAGTCAAGAAAAATGTTATAAATATCGGGAAGAAAAGACAGTGTCTTTACTGTTCCTAATTCCTAATTTCTAATTCTATATTGCCCTCATAGCTCAGTGGATAGAGCGCACGGTTCCGGTCCGTGAAGTCGGAGGTTCGATTCCTCTTGAGGGTACCATTTTCAAACTATACGAAGCATTTTTGCTAGATGAGTGAATTAAATTGATTGCTCCAAGTGATGTTTTTGTTAATCAACTAGCTCTCTCTTGTATAATACGGATAGCCTTTGCGATCCATTGGTCTGCTGTCATGTCGAATTTCAGCGCTCAATCTAGGTGCGGTTTCTTGATAATTCCCCAACAATTTGTATGCGGCAGCGCTACGTAAATCTTTAATGCCCGGCAGAATCAAAGGTTTAATTTTTTCCTCATCTCCCAAAGCTTCATATTGTCGGTGTATTTCGGCTTCTTCATCGGCTGTGACTTCACCTCCAATAATGTCGAGCGCTGCTTTGATATCCATCAATTGATCATGAGTTGTTTGCTTATCACCCAGCATATCGTCCATGAGATCAAGTAAATTATCAGGAAATATGTATGGTTCATGATCAGGCTCTTCAGCTTCTCGACTGAGAAGTTTGTCAACGCCAATCCTTTGTATGCCAGTAATTCTGAGCAAATAAACCTTAAATTCCATTTCTTCGCGAAGTTTTTTGTCTTCAGGGTCTTCTTCTTTCTCGACCGTTGTCTCTGCTGTTGATGGTGTAGCTTCGGAAGTAGCGTTATTTAATTTATCTGAACCTATCAGAGGCGATGTGCCTGGTTCGACTTTTTCGCCAACTCTTGCGGCATCATCTCTATCGGATTCCGTAAGCATCTCATCTGGTCCAGCACTAAGTGTTTCAGAAGTCATAAGCCTCCTTATATTTTTTCTAATCTACTTAAAATATATTAGTGTTAAACAATAATGTCAACACATAATATTATTGGTTCTAATCAGTGAATAAAGGCCTATTTTCCGAGTCGGCGTTGGCGAGTGCTGTATTCTTCTATTGCCTTGTCAAATTCTTTTTTGCTGAAATCAGGCCAGGCTAAGACCGGAAAATAAAGCTCGGAGTAGGCTGACTGCCAAAGCAGGAAATTTGACAGACGTTTTTCACCAGAAGTGCGAATAACGAGGTCTGGGTCAGCGATTCCAGCAGTATCAAGATTGTCACTGATGACTTTTTCGTCAATTTCCTCAGGGGTATATTTTTTTGTCACAATTTTCTGGATTGCGCGCTTAAGCTCATCATGGCCACCGTAATTAATCGCCAATTGCACGACCAGTCCGACATTGTCTTTTGTCATTTCAATGCCAGATTTGAGCTTGGAAGCACATTCTTCGTTCAGACGGCTGATGTCACCGAGGTGCCGCAATTTGATCCCCATCTCATTTAATTTTGCCATCTTTTTGTCAAAAAAGAGGACAAAAAGGCTCATGAGATAGTCAACCTCTTTGCGGGCTCGATTCCAATTTTCGGTGGAAAAGGCGTAGAAGGTGATCACTTTGACACCCATCTTCTGGGCGTGTGAGATTATTTCATATGTCCGATCAAAGCCTTTTTTGTGTCCGAGCAATGTCGGCAAACCTTTTGATTTCGCCCAGCGGCGATTGCCGTCTGGAACAATAGCGATATGTTGAGGGATTTCCATATTTTCCTGTTTTTATTTACCAATTGATTATAGCGACAATTAGTTGTGGCGACAAGAGGTGAAAATGTTTTGGACATTTGCTGATTTATCAACTGAAATAAATAAAATTTAGCTATCTAGCCTTGAATAGTTGCCCTACCTTGGTATAATATTTCTGTCATTAATTTGGTGATTATGAAAAACGTAATTGTGATAAAAAATTTGGTCAAACAATACGGAGAGTTGGTTGCGGTCAACGGTATTTCATTCGAGGTCAAACAGGGAGAAATCTTTGGCTTGCTTGGAGAAAATGGTGCCGGCAAGACAACAACACTAGAAATTATCGAAGGTTTGCGCTTGGCAACTTCCGGCAGTATTAAAGTACTGGGTTACACCATGACAAAGGGATGTCAACAGCCATCACTATTCCGATGATGTTTTTTCCGATCGATTCCTTGCCGAAATGGCTCTATAATATCGTTCAAATATTGCCGTTATCACCGTTACCTCGGATTATGCGGTCGGTTTCACTACTTGGTGGTAGAATTTTAGATAATCTAATCCATGTGTGGATCGCCCTTGGCTGGATTGTAGTGATATTAATTCTAACCATCTGGCGGTTTGGGTTGAGCAAAGAATAATATAGTTTATAAAGTTAAAAAGTTTGTAAAGTTAAAAAGTTTGTAAAGTTTATAAAGTCATAAAGTTTATCAAGTTTGTAAAGTCATAATCTTAATAAAGCGGAAGGAACACACAATGAAATTTAGTGAAGATGTTGCCAAGGAAATTGGCGAAAAATTGGGAATTACGTGGGATAAATTTGACGTTGATCAGTTTCGCCGTGGTATGGATGTCGAGCTGGAGCACGGCAAGGTCGATCCGGAGACGGACGTTTCTGGCGATGATCCGCTGACAACTGGTAAAATTGCTCTAGCACATCTGAACGAATTTCCTGATTACTATACCCGCCTCGAAGCGATGGAGGAGGAGGCAGAAGAGTACTGGGAGAGTAAAGAGTAAAAGTATATAGTATAGAGTTATAAAGTATATTGTAAAAAATTAGCCCCTTCCAGGGCTAATTTTTTATTCATGGTAATTATTTCAAGGTCAGCCCCCTGCTTGTTACGGTTTCAAATTCACAGTCAATATTACAAAAAGTAATAAATAATATTATTAATTTGTCTATGATTTTCCACGATCGTGAATATTTGTAGACAAATACTTAGTTTTTTTACTGAACATAAAAGATAAAGTTTGATATAATTAAGTTGAGGACAAAACAAAGAATTGAAATAGCTAAATAGTATTGAGGTCAAAATGCTAGTATTTGCCGGGATCGTGCCGCATCCGCCGATTATCGTACCGGAGGTCGGCAAGGAAGACACCAAAAAAACAGTAACGACTATTTCTGCTTATCAAAAATTGGCGGGGGAATTGGCGGCGGCTGAGCCGGACACAATTATCATCATCTCGCCGCATATGATTCATTATCCGCACTTATTTACAGTGTGCGGGATGTCAGAGCTTTTTGGCTCTTTCGCTGCTTTTGAAGCGCCGGAGATCAATTGGCGTGGTCACAACAATCTTGAATTGGCCGGAGAAATTGTCGATAAAGCTGAGAGCGAGGGTCTGCCGACAATTTTGTACAACAACGGTGATGGTCAGTACGAAGTTGACCATGGCGTTCTGGTGCCAATTCATTTTCTGATGCCTGCGCTCGATTATCCAGCCAAGATTTTGCCACTGAGTTACTCTTATGCTAGCCAGAGTGAACACTGCTCTTTTGGCCAGATCATTTCCGAGGTGATCGAACGTCATGACGATGAAAGAGTTGCTGTCATCGCTTCTGGTGATCTGAGCCACAGGCTGATTGGCAGTGCTTCTGCTGAAGGAAAAGCTTTTGACAACGAAATATTATCTCTGATCAAGAAGGGTGATGAGTATTCTATTATGAATATGTCTGATGAGATGCTGGAGAAAGTTGGTGAGTGTGGCTACCGTTCAATACTGATTTTGCTTGGGGTTTTGTCTGGTCTGGATTATAAGCCTGAAGTCTACTCGTACGAAGGACCATTTGGTGTTGGCTATGCCGTGGTGAATATGAATGTCAACGACACAAATTGACCTAATTATTCTAATTTCTAATTGACCTAAATAAATCCCAAACGCCAACTACCCAAGCTTAGAAATTGGTTTTTTGGGAATTTTTTTAGAGCAATTAAGCTAATTAGAGCAATTAGAAACTACCTCGTTTTAGCGGAAAAATAATTGAGTTATCTGACTGCCGGCGATGAATCTGATGACCGGCTCAGCAAGAGCGAAAATTATCGAGGTGCTGGAAAAATAATCAAGGAGAATCAATCCGATCAGCAGATATGGTCCGAGGAATTGATATTGGTATTTTGCACTATCGGAGAGAAAATATTCGACGACATGTGAGCCATCAAGTGGGGGAATCGGCAGGAGATTAAATACGGCTAGAATTACATCGAGTAAAACCATTACACTAAGAAAAACGATCAATGTCGACGCTCCTGCTGCCTGGTTGCTAGCAAGCAAACTTCTCAGAGGAATGGCACAAGCAAGAGCTAAAATTAAATTTGTGGTGATTCCAGCCAAGGCAACTAAAATCTCATCGCTTTTTTTGGAAAAGTATCTGGGGTTGATTGGCACAGGTTTGCCCCAGCCAAAGCCAACCAGAAGCAAAAAGACTGTTCCCATCGGATCGAGGTGGGCGATAGGATTGAGCGTCAGCCGTCCATCAAGTTTTGCAGTCGGGTCACCGAGCTTGGTTGCTACCAAGGCGTGAGCATATTCGTGAACTGTCAAGCAAATCAGCAGTGCGACAATAAAGATTATAGCGAATGTCGCGTTGCTACCGAAAAGACCCAAAATTAACATAAATAACTTTCATTTAATAAAATTGACGAAATGGTAGTAGCTGCTCACTTGGCTACATCTGTCATTCCCGCCCCGTATCAGAGTACGGGGTAAACTCCGGTGGGAATCCAGGTAGCACAATCGTAACCAAACTTTCTGGATCCCCGGGCTTCACTCTCAAGCTACATCGCTGAACCCGAGGATGACAGATATGAGTGAGTGGTTACAAACAGGTGACGTTGATTAATAAAACAAAATCTGTTAGAATATATTCCTGTTAGACATAATTATAGCAAATTTATCAGATCGGAGTAAACCAAATGGCCCGATGTCAAATCTGCTCCAAGAGCAAAACAGCTGGAAACGCTGTATCACATTCACAAATTCACACTAAGCGACAATTCAAACCAAACCTGCAAAAAGTCAGCGGTCTGGTTATTTGTACTCGTTGTCTCAAATCGGTGAAAAAGATTGCTTCAAGTGCTGAGGCTCAGCCGGTATCGGCCGAAAAATAAAAAAATAGTGTCTTTTGCAGATTATCTGTAATTTGGGACGCTATTTTTTTATTTCTACTACAGTACTATATGGTACTGTAGTTTGTGCTAAAACAAAAAAACACAGACCTGTTTTTGTTGAAAATGCCGTTAATTTTCTGGAACCGTCTCGCCGGCGGCGATGAGGGCGTTATTGCGTTTGATTAGCTCCTTTTTGTAGCACTCCTCGCACAAAATATCGTCCGTCGTCAGTTCAAACGGCACCTCGTTTTTCTTCTTGCAAATACGACATTTCGCCCACCACATAGGATGTTTTTCGCGAAGTTTATCACGATTTTTAGCAGTGCAGATCTTGCACCGTTTGGGCAAATTTTTCAGTCCTTTTTCGATAAAAAATTTTTGTTCACCAGCTGTCCAGATGAATTTATTACCGCAGTCAACGCAGATGAGCGATTTGTCCTCGAGATCTTCGATATTTACTTTTGTCATAATATCTCCACTCAAATTCTAATTATTACCAGTGTTGTACAATTCGACGTTAGGCGTCATTCTGAGGCTACGAAGAATCCGTTCGATTTCACTCCAGCCTTCGTTAAAGTCTTCAATTACACTCAGACCATGAGCGCAAGTCGAATGGCTACGGCCGGCCGGCAGGACAGGGCTCTTAGATCCTTCGCCTCCAAGCTAGATCGGCTCTCATTCGAGTCTGAGCGACGAGGTCGCTAGACCTCAGAGTCGAAGACAGGATGACAATTATACAACAGTGGTAAGAATTAAGAATTAAGAATTGTTATCTTCATTCTACTATCTGTCTGTGTATTGTCAATTCAGATTGGCTTTGCTACATTATGCTTATGGGTTTGACCGCAAAAATCAATCTAGAGAAAAGTCAGTCACATGCCTACTTGCTTATCGGGGCGGATGATCTGGAAATCGAGCCAGCGATCGAGCGAATTATTGAGAAATCTGGAGCAATCTCCTTGGACGTAATTCGCATTCGAGAGGAAGAAGACTCGGCTAGTCGTGGCAAAGAGATCAAGGTTGAGTTTGTCAAAGAGTTTATTCATCAGATTTTACTTTCTCCTTATGGGCCAACGCGGATTGGAATTTTGGAAAATTGCGAAAGACTAAATTCCTCATCGGCCAATATTTTGCTTAAAGTACTAGAGGAACCGCCAAAAAATGTCATCTTGATTTTGAGAGCAAAGTCTGAGAATGTCTTGGCAACGATTCGGTCAAGATGTCGCGTTTACAAGAGTACTGACAGTCAAGCCGAACTAGGGGATTCGTCTGATCTAGATCAATTATTGACTGGAAATCTGGCAACCTCATTTAAATCAATCGAAAAACTTGTCAAAGAAGGCGGCACAGAGACTTTTCTCAACAACTATTTATTAGTGGCTGAAAAGGAAATGGTGGCGACAACCGATACAGGATCAGAGCAGTTAGTTCAGGCTATCGTCAAAGCGCAGAAAAGAATAAAAAGAAATGTAAATCCGAGATTGGTTTTGGAAAATTTAATTATTTTGGGGCAAAGTTTGAGAGTAAAAAAGACTTAATGTTAGGAAATGATGGAAAAAAAAGCAGAAAAATATTATTTGAAAGCGCGCAGCGATAGCAAAATATACGATTTTGAAAGTGTCAACTTTGATCTGGAGACTGGTGACCAGGTCATATTTGAAAATGAGATTTGTCAGGAGATCGGAACGGTAATTTCTAGCGCTGTTCTGAAAGAGGCCAAAGTGAGTGATAAGGGATTAGACAAAGCTGAAATAATTCGGCGTCTGTCTGAGCGTGATACGACAGTTGATTTAGAGAGAAAAGTCGAAGCAGCTAGTGATTTACCGAAATGCCGGGAAATTATCGAGAAGCATGACTTGCCGATGGAACTGCTCGATGCCGACATCTCGTTCGACGGCAAAAAATTAACTTTTTACTTTTCAGCACCCGGTCGGGTTGATTTTCGCTTGATGGTTTCAGAGTTAGCAGCAAAATTTCAAAAATTAATCCGACTTCAGCAAGTTGGTGCCAGAGACCGAGCTCGTTGTGCTGGCGGTGTTGGCCGGTGTGGTGAGGAACTTTGTTGCAAGCGATTTCTCAAAGGTGATCTCGAATGTGTCACGACGGAGATGGCGGCTGATCAAAATCTGTCTCAGATGGGTGGGAATCGAGTGACTGGTTGTTGTGGAAAATTGATGTGCTGCTTGCGTTATGAGCTTGATTTCTATCGAGAACGCAAGAAAAAGATGCCGGTAATTGGCAGTATATTTCAGACCCCGAGGGGCAAGGGGATTGTCAAGAATCAAAATATCATAGAAAATAAGATTACGGTGCAGTTAGAAGACAGGACTTATCTGGAGGTAGATTGTTAATAGAAGTTTTTATAATTTTGTGTGTGGCTGGAGCGCTGTATTTACTGCTACGTCACTATCCTGATGCCAAGTCGCTAAAATTTCCTGTCAGTAGGGAAGCGCTTTCGCAATTCATCGGCCGTTTCAAATTTAAGGGCAAAAACATTCACAAGGAAATTGCTGAGGAAATTGCTCGTGGTCAGGAAGATATCATTTCGCCAAAAGAGCTTGAAGATGCGGCGGTCGGTTTTGACGAGGATCCAGAACTGGCACGGCTTTTGGTCCAAGCGGATAAACTTTGCGCTGAGGGTGATTTGCGCGGTGCAGAGGATAAAGCGATCGAAGCTATTAGTAAGAACAAAAAATGTGCCAAGGCCTATTCGCTGATTGGCAATATTGCCTCGAGTCGTGGTCAGTTTACTGAAGCTGAGGAATCATATAAGGCAGCGCTGAAATGCAACACAGACTTCGCGGAAGCATATTTTGGTCTGGGTCGCATGGAGCTAAGAGAAGAAAATTACACTGAAGCAACGGAACTTTTGGCCAAGAGTGTTGCTTTGGAAAAAAATCACGCTGAATGGTACGCCGAACTTGGCAAGGCCTATATGGAGATTCGCCAATTTGCCAAAGCGGCAAAGGCCTTGAAGCGGGCGACGAGTTTGGATATGAACAACAAAGAATATCGCGATCTATCCACTGAGGCTGAAGAGAAGCAAAAATCACATACAGTTTTCACGCGATCAAAATAATAACTATTTTTTGTAGTAAAAATGAGAGAGCCGAGATTTGAATCTGATTCGCCAGAAAGTAGGCAAGAAGGTCATAATAAATTCGATCGTTTTGCTCATCTTTATGGCGTTGTGGCAGATAAAGATAGTGTTGTGGCTGATAGCGACGATGAAAAACCAAGAGAAATACCTGAGGGCAGCGAAACTCGCTTGAAAATACTAAAAGACATGGAAGCTGGTAAATTTCTAGATATTTTGAGTGTCTCGAATGGGCTTTTGCGTGGTGCCGGTTTTACGAGGTGGAGCGGTGAGGCTGCCGATACTACCGTTGCATTTGGAGGTGGGTCGATGAAAGAGCTTGAACCACCAGAAAATGCTGAGATTCTATTCGAGCATTTTTTCAAAGAGCTGCAGCAAAAAATTTCTGCCGAAACCACAGAAATCTGGGCTGTGAAGCTCTATGTCGCTTTAGTCTTTGCTCACATGTTTCCAGATGGGAACGGGAGACTGGCCAGAAATGCATATTCTTTTATTAAGGATGGACATATCTTAGAAGAAGGGATTTCTTCAGAGCGGGGGACTAAAATTACCGAATTTTGTCAGTTAGTTAATTATTATTCGGTAATGCGACTTCTTCAAAAAAACGGAATATATGAAGGCGATGATGTAAACGGTGTTTTGGATTATCAGGCAGACGAGCAGTATGATGTTGGTGCCGAACTACCTAGAACGCTCAAATATATCGCGGCGTCGCGAATCGGCTTAGTAAAAAATGGTGAGAAGAGAATTTTTGGTGATGACTGGACCGAAGAGGAGACTGAGCGTTTTAGGGCAGAATATCAAAAAGTTAAAGTAGAGTGGTACCAAGAAAGTCAGATAATGATCGATCATTATGATGAGTGGGCGATCGAAAAACTAGGAGAAGCGCTTGGTAAAAAGAGCGATACTGAAAGTGAGTAATGATATTTAGCTTTTCCCGACCAAAGTCAAATTAATTATTATGAAAAAGATATTTTTATACGGCACCCCTGGTTCAGGGAAGACTACTATTGGCCAAAAAATTGCTGATGATTTGGATCTTGATTTTTTTGAACTAGACGACATTAGAACCCTTGCTCAAAAAGGGAAGAATGCTGAAGACAGCCCTTTTCTTTTTTATTACACAACTATGGCGTGGCAAAAGTTTGGAGAATTAAACAGAGAAACAGCGATAAAGGGCTTTCTCGCCGTTAGAAAAGAAATGTCTGACCGTGCCTTGAAATTTATCAAGAACAAAAACATGTCACTTATAGCCGAGTCTGCTTTTTTGGATCCGGCTAAGTTTAGTTTGCTGGGAAATTGCTTCCTTGTCGTCTGCAAAGATGAACTTGTGCATCACGATTGCTTCTTTGTTCACAGAAAAAGAAGTGACGCAGTAGAAAAACAATTTGTTGCTGCGAGATACATTGATGAGTTTTTGATTGATGAAGTTCGTAAATTAAACATTGAAATTTTTGATAACTCATCTCAGAAAATAGAAGATTTGAAAAATTTAATAAAATAATTAGAATTGAAAAGAGAGCTGACTTCTGGTATAGTTCTATTGTTGTTTTTGCCGTTGTAGCTCAGTTGGTAGAGCAACTCCATGGTAAGGAGTAGGTCACCGGTTCAACTCCGGTCAACGGCTCCACGTAAAAATCGAACGAAAGTGAGATTTTGGAGTGTCCCGTGGCGAACGAAGTGAGTTTTACGGGACGGACAAAGACAACAAATCAATCGTTCGATTCACGTGGCACATCCATAATTAACAATTTGCCGGGTTGGCGGAGTAGTCAATCGCTCGTGACTGTAAATCACGCACCTTCGGGTTTCGGGAGTGCAAATCTCTCACCCGGCACCAGCCTTCGCTCCGCAAGTTTGCGGAGGCTACGGCTGGCACAGTCACAAATTGTCCACTTTAACTCAGTGGTAGAGCAACTGTTGTTACTAAACACTAGCTCTGTTATAGTACAGGTATGGAAAATATAATTGCAGATCTTTATGAATCTGGACTGTCTGTGACACAGATTGCCGAACAGCAGAAGATCAGTCCTTCAAAGATTCGTTATTCTCTTCAGAAACAAAGGATTCAATTTCGGAATCACAGTTCAGCAAGTAGAATGTTGCATCTTACAAAATTCGGCAAAGCAACTTTTTCAATTAAAAAGAAACTTTCTGCAAAAGAGAACGATCTGAAAATTGCAGGGATTATGCTTTATTGGGGTGAAGGGACAAAAGCCGGAAACAGTGTTGTGTTTAGTAATAGTGATCCTAGCATGATCAAACTTTTTCTGCATTTTCTTCGACAGATTTGCGGAGCACAAGAAGATCGTTTGCGATTACTACTCCACATGTACCCAGACCAAGACGAAGATAAATTAAAATTATTCTGGTCAGAAACAACCAAAATTCCACTGTCTCGATTCAGCAAAACTTTTTACCATACTGGAAAAGCTGGGTCGTACACAAAAAGATCTGAGTTCGGAACTGTCTCATTAAGATATTCTGACACTGAGTTACTGAGAATTATTAATAAATGGATAAATCAGCACAAAATGCCGATATAGCTCAGTGGTAGAGCAGCGCTTTTGTAAAGCGAAGGTCGTCGGTCCAAATCCGACTATCGGCTCCACTTAGATTTAATAAAATTGTAATTTAAGGAATATCATGGCCAAAGATGCACGGAAACTTGTTACTCTGGAATGTGAAAAATGCAAAACCAGAGGTTATCACACCGACAAGAGATTGAAAGGTCAAGACGTTATCAAGCGGATTGAGCTTTTGAAGTATTGCAACGTCTGCAAAGCACGCACCTTGCACAAGGAAACTAAATAGTTATAAGTTTGTAAAGCAAAAAGTTCATAAAGTTTGTAAAGATCATTTCATTATTACTTTAAAAACTTTTCCACTTGATAAACTTTATGAACTAATTTAGGGGCTTAGTTTTAGTCTGAGACTGATCCGCCTTTGGCGGAAAACGGTATAACGGAGGTCTCCCCGCCTGCGCGAGAAAACTGTTTTTGATAGGGGTATAGTTTAGCGGTAGAACGGCGGTCTCCAAAACCGCAAGCCGGGGTCCGACTCCTCGTACCCCTGCCAAAAACAGTTACTTCGGCCGGCAGGCAAAACCCTAGCCAGAGGTTCGACTTCTCTAGTCCCTGCCAAAATTATCTCAACCAAATTGGTTGAGATAATTTTGATATGTGACAGTAAAAGGAGTCGAAAGTCGGAGGCGCGACTGGCGTCGAGACGGGGTCGAGGCAAAAATCAACAGATTTTTGACCGTAACCGACTCCTCTAGCCCCTGCCATAAAATATTCATCTCAGAGATGGATATTTTGTGTTTGTGTTGCTTAATTTTTAGAATATTATGGTTGATTATGTTCGTCTGTAAATGTAAAATATAAGCTAGTGATTAGCTGGTAAAATAAAAGGTTTGATGTCATTTACGTTTTTCAAATTCAAAAAAGTGCTAATAATAATTGTAATTGCGATTTTGGTCGTTATTTCTTGCTCGTTTGTCGGCGCGTCATATCATCAATCAAATAGTCTGATCAAAGAAGCAGAGTCGCTAGTAAAGGGTGGAGATTATAGTGCTGCCGTCATCAGGTATGATCAAGCTCTAAAGAAATGGAAATGGAATGACAAAAAGATTATTCCAAAAAAGAAAATAGCTCTGAAATTTGAAGATCAAGCCAAGATAATTGTAGAAGGGGAAGCTAGTTTCGGGGCGGGCGATTGGCAAGGATGCTTGGATTCTCTAGGTAAAATAGAAAAGAACTTTCCAAGATACAGTCAGGCCCAAAACCGCTATTCTGATTGTCAGAAAAAGATTGATGAGCAAAAAGAAGCCGAAGCTGCTGCTGCTGCTGCCGCAGCAAAGGCCGAGGAGGAAAAAATAGCAGCTGCTCAGGCTGCTTCAAGCAAGAGCAAAAAAACCACATCTTCTTCTAGTCAGAGTTCTACTCAAGCCTCAACTGCCTCAACTGATACCATTTCTTCCGCAAGCTCAAGCAGCAGCGATTGTCAAAGCAACACAAGCCCAGTCTTTACTAGTCATCTTACGGATATAAGCAAGATCAATGAGGTGATAATTCCTCCTCGATATGTTTCTGGGCAATTTAAGCCTCACAGCTATGTGGATACGCAACATCAAAATGTTCCAATCTATGCCCCTGTTGCGATGAAACTTTACGGTGGAGTATTCTTATCCCATGGAAGCGATCCGTCTGATTATGGCATGGATTTCAAGGTTAGCTGTGAGGTAACTCTTAGATTGGGGCATATTACGGATCCTGTTCAATCGATCAAAGACACTTTTGGGCCGACGCCTTCGGCAAGCTCCGTAACAAACTACAATATTTCTCAGATTAGTTTTAGTGCAGGTGAATTAATCGGATATACAACTGGGACTGCTCTGGCTGGAAACTGGGATTTTGGAGTTTACAATTCCAGCACGCCAAACCGCTATGCTTCTGATCCAGCTTTAAATTCTAGTTGGGTTAACACAACTGCAGTTTGTCCTTATAATTATTTCTCATCCAGCCTAAAATCTTCGTACACCTCAAAATACAACACTGTCTTAGGTGATAGTACTCTAGATGGCGAATCGTTTTGCCAATAACAGAAAAACGTTTAATACAGCAGAAAAAATCCTTTTAGTGTTTGAAATATCTTGGTGTGTTCGGTCGAGATGACACTCTAAGGGTGAGTGAGTAATTATGTAGATTGCGCGCGACTGTGTCCTCCCGTCTTGTCATGCATAGTCTTGACGAAGTGGGAAGCTTTGGCGAAGGAGGATAGTGTCCAATCTACGATGTTTTAAATTTAACTATATTGAGAGTCAGTAATTAAGCGGTTGCTTTTGGTTTTCGGGCTTTGATTCGGAGATTGGAGTCAAGAATCTTTTTGCGCAAACGCAAATTACTAGGAGTGACTTCGAGTAGTTCGTCATCTTCTAGAAAATCGATGCACTGTTCAAGTGAGAGAATTGTTGGGGGAGTCAGAACTGTAATCTGGTCGGCACTTGAGGCGCGCATATTGGTCAGTTGTTTTTCTTTGCAGATATTGATCTCGAGATCATCCTCGCGTTGATTGAGCCCGACAATCATACCGGCGTAAACGTCAGTGTTTGGTGGGATGAAAGTCGTACCACGAAGCTGGGCGATATTTAGCCCGTAGGAGACGGCCTTGCCGGCCAAGAAAGCGATCAGAACGCCGTTGCGCAGTTTGGGAATGGCTCCGCCGATCTTGTCCCAGCGTAGAAATATCGAATTCATCACGGCTGTACCCTTCGAGATCGTCAGCAAAATATTTCGTAGACCGAGCATACCGCGGGTGGTGATCTCGAAAACTAGGCGAGTCGAGCCGTCAGAATTTTCTTCTTGGTGCATCAAGATGCCGCGTCGTTTATTGATCTCGCCGATTACCGCGCTAGCGGAATCAGTGGCGACATCAACTGTTAATTCTTCGACCGGTTCGGAAACGACACCATCAATTTCCTTGGTGATAATTTTTGGTTTGCCGGCTTGGAGTTCATAACCTTCACGGCGGAGGGTTTCAATAAAAACAGACAGGTGAAGTTCGCCTCGACCAGAAAGAATAAACTCACCCCCAACGGGGGCCCCTTTGGGGCCATTTTCATCGGTCGCCAGTCTCATCGAAACATTGGTTTCAAGCTCTTTGACGATTCGATCATGGAGATGGCGAGCAGTGACGTATTTTCCTTCGCGTCCGGCAAATGGAGAAGTGTTGGCATAAATCGAAATATTCAGAGTCGGTTCCTCGATGGCTATCGCTGGGAGTGCGGCTGGATTGCTCGGATCGGCGATAGTGTCGCCGATGGAAACTTTTTTCAAACCGGCAATCGAAACGATGTCACCGGAAGCCGCCTCGCTGACTTCGACTTTTTTCAGACCAAGATTTACAAATATTTTTTCGATACGACCTGATTCGGCTACGCCGGACTCGTTTACCAGTACAGCCGGCATACCGGCTTTGGCGATACCGCCTTTGATCTTGCCGATAGCGTGTTTGCCGATAAAGGTGTCGTATTCAAGAGCCGAAACGAGCATCTGGAGCGGTGCTTCATCATTCTTCACTGGTTCAGGAATATGAGTGATAATTCCGTCTAAAATTGGTGTCAAATTTGCCTCAAGATTTTCATCCTCAGGCCCCGAAGGGGCCCCCTTTGGGGGCAGCTCATCCCAAGCTTTACCGCTCCGACCGATAGCGTAGTATACCGGAAAATCGAGCTGAGCGTCGTCGGTAGCCAGTTCGAGGAAAAGATCGTAAGTTTTGTCGATCGTTTTGGGAATGTCGGCGTTTATCTTGTCAATTTTGTTGATGACGACCATGATTTTCAAACCGAGGCCAAAAGCCTTTTTGAGCACAAATTTTGTCTGAGGCATCGGGCCTTCCTGCGCGTCGATCAGCAAAATAGCGCCGTCGGCCATCGATAGCGTGCGTTCGACCTCACCACCAAAATCGGCGTGACCGGGCGTATCGATAATATTTATCTTGACGCCCTTGTAATTGATCGCCGTATTCTTGGCCAGGATAGTGATGCCGCGCTCGCGTTCCTGATCGTTGCTATCCATGATCAGGTCTTGGGTCATCGCTGCTTCGTTGGTCCGAAAAGTCTGGGATTGCTTCAGCAATCCATCAACCAAGGTCGTTTTACCGTGGTCAACGTGGGCGATTATCGCCACGTTACGAATATTCATAATAAAATTCCTTTTTTATTGTCATCCTCGGGCAGGTCTTCGATTGCACTCAGACTGTGAGCGGCAGTCGAACAGCAACGCCATGGCCCGGGGATCCAGGTAAGTTGAGTTATGTTTATATTTAGTACTACTTGCCTTGCCTGGATTCCCGCCTTCGCGGGAATGACATATGGGTCTTGTAAGTCCTATATTAGTTGCGTGCTTCGACGAAGGTCAGGGCAATTCCTTTTTTATCGCCGCGACCGGTGCGGCCGATGCGGTGGATATAATCGTCGTAGGTCTGGGGGACAGTGTAGTTGATGACGTGAGTTATATCTTTGATATCCAGGCCTCTGGCAGCAACATCAGTGGCAACGAGAATAGTGACCTCGTTGTTGCGGAAGGCGGTCAGGGCGCGGACGCGCTGATTTTGTTTCTTGTTGCCGTGAATTGATTCGGCCTTGAAGCCTTCGCGGTTTAGCTCAGATGTCAGTCGCTCGACGTCTCTCTTGGTTTCAGAAAAAAGCAGAACCTTTTTCATTTCCGGTTTTTTGAGCAATTCTGATAATTGGTTAAATTTAATCGTTTTGTCGCCGTGGACACGGATGACATCTTGCTCGACATTTCCTGCAGTCGTACCCGAATTTATATTGATGGTGACTGGATTATTTAGAAATTTTGCCACCAGATCGCGGATTTTGTCCGGCATGGTAGCAGAGAAGAAAAGTGTCTGACGTTCGGTCGGCAGTACGGCCATGATGCGTTTGATTTCATCGATAAAACCCATATCCAACATACGATCAACCTCATCGAGGACGATATTGTTGAAAATAGAAAAATCGATGATTTTTCGTTCAGACAAATCCTTGAGACGACCGGGAGTGCCGATGACAAAATTTGGTTTGCGAGTCAGATTGTGAATTTGTTTGTGGATGGGAGCTCCGCCGACACAGACAGCAGAGAAAATCTGCATATTCCAAGCAAACTGACGAAATTCGTTGTCGATCTGGAGTGCCAGTTCGCGAGTCGGAGCGAGGATGAGGACTCTTTGCGACCTGTCTTTGACTACCTTGTCAATCAATGGCAAGAGAAAGGCGCCGGTCTTGCCGGTGCCGGTACTAGCGAGGCCGATGAGGTCGCGTCCTTCGACGATTAGATTGATTGCTTGATCTTGGATCGGTGTAGGCGTGACGTATTTCTTGAATTTCAAATTGGACTTGATCTCGGGTGCAAGGTTAAAATCGTCAAAAGAGTTGACGATGGGGTCAGTTTTTGGCTGGTTTTCCGGTGAGGAACTGTGGATAAATCGGGCGATATCAATAGTTTCGCCTCGGCGGCGTTTCGGGCCACGTCCGGCGCTTTGATTTGACGAGAACGATTTTCGACGACCGTTGAAACTAGTTTTGGGTGTTCTGTTTTTGACAAAACCTCGGTCAGGGGATTGACTGCGTGAGCCGAAAGAGCGGCTCGAAGCACGTTTGAATGTTTGCATGTTTCCTTCTTATTGCCGAAATTTGCAAAACAAAAAACGACAAAAATAATTAATAATTTATTGAGCCTGTCGAGTTACTGGACTGACTAGCTCTCAATTGCCGTATAGAACGTCGAAATTATTAATTACTTTCTCGGAAATCTATAGAACAATTTTTCTAACTTTTACTATCATAACACAAATTTATTGACAATGCAATGGGCGACAGAGTAATTAATCACTCATTTCATATTGTTATCTCGACTCCTCGGTTCATCGAGGGTGGAGAGATCTTGTTTTTTGAGAAGATCCTTCGACAAGCTCAGGATGACACTCCGTGTCAGATTTCTCCGACGATTCGCAGAGTTCATAGGGTTAAAATGACAGGGGCGAGTAAGCGGGTACTGTCGACCCCTTGCATTTTTTTTCAATATATTGTATGGTTTGAGCGAGATCTGGAATAAATCGCCAACAAGGCGATGGTGCTAATCCAGACGATGGAGCGACAGATGCGCAAGATCAGCATGTGGTTGGTCGTTTCGATTCTGACCGCTCTGGCCAGCCTCGCGCTGGTCGGCTGCGGCGCCGGCGGCGCCGGCGGAAGCAACGGTTATCCGACAACCGGCACAAAGACTTTGTCTATCACAGTCCGTGATGGTGCCGGCTACACCGTCGGTCTCCGAGACCGTCAGGGCAGTGTCGAGGGAAGCCGCCTCTTGACGAGCGACAACAAGACGGTTGTCAAGCTGACATTGCTGAGTAACTCGGTCGAGACTTGGCGCCAGTTGTTTGTCTGGAAGGACAGCAACGGCGATGGCCAAGTCAATGCTGATGAGGCGGCAATCTGGCGGTACACGACCGGCGGCATCAACGGTGACGAGCTCTGGTTCGTTTGCCCGGACAGTGGTGACCTTGCCGGCTACTGGGTGGTCACTGTGGTCTGGTATGATGCCAACCATGACCAGCAGGAGACGGTCAGGGAGAACGTCGACAACATGTCCGCCCTGGACTTCTCAGCTCTCGATCAGCAGTAGATTGGCCAGCGCGAACGAGATGAACGATGTATCCGATTGGCATGGGGGTAGGGCGCTTTCTAGCGCCCACAACACCCCCCATGCCACTGGACCTTGTACATTCTACAGACCACTCCATTTGTGGGGTTTAAAATACTGTGTGTTGGAAGTTACGACATCGTGCTGTGACCTGGGGCAGGGCTTGGTGGGACTTGATAAATATTTTAGTTATGAGAAAATAGGTCTATATAAATGTAAGTGAGGGGAATAATGGCAAAAATATCAATTTCAGATGTTCTTAGATCTAGACGTAGATTTCGAGTGGTGACTATTCTGGCATGCCTGCTTCTCTTCGTGGTACTAGGGGAGATGATTATCTCACAGTCTCCACGAAAGGCCAATGCGTCTACATACACCTTGGCTGGCTGGACGATTAATACTACGGCTCACACATGCGTCGGTTCAGGGTCCTCCACATATTTCCCTGCAGTGTGTGGACCTGATTATACTGTTACAACTCATGGGGGAACTATCAATGCTGATACGGTTGGTGTCTGGCAGAAGGATGGGACACATTATGAATGCGTATACGCACCAGGAGGTGGGTATTACCTTAGTTATTTCAGTGAAAATGATAACGTTTGCCACTATACCAAGGCGTCAACTCCGTTGACTCAGGTGATCCACCCAGCGGACAACGCTAATTGTCCGGCCACTTACAACTACGGAGGAAACACTTATGCGTTCGAAAAAAGCTGGAATTCAGCCGGTGGCTTGTGGGGTTATTACTTGCAGTGCCAGTATGTATATACCCCTGCTGCCCAAAACTATATCATGCAAGGTCAACTAACCTATCATTACAATGGAGTCCAGTGCTTGGCTAGTTTTACGCCTAAAATGCTTAACTCATTGTATACAGCTGCCTATAATCAAATGTCTGATTGTGATACAAAGAGGCACTTTGCCAGCCTGACTCTAAACAATACCACCCTAAATCACACTCAGATAACCACCTCTGATGTAGATGGAAACAACCCATCATTTTCTCTAGTAAATGATATTTCTAACGCTGCGCATTGGAAAAAGGTTGATCTAGTAGTGGGTAAAGCAATCAGTCTGAATGCTAGTTTGATCGATGTAAGCAACAAGGGTTATCCTGGTGGTATTAATAATCAATACTCTTCTGTCGGATATGGTCCAGGGCATGGATGGGGGTGCTCACGCGGCACAAGGGGGTGTTCTGGTTCTGGAGCTGGCTATGGCGGTCATGGTCAAAACGGGGATCTTGCCGGAGGGGTTGCTTATGGAGATGCTTCCTTTTCGGGTTTACCCGCAAATTTTGAATGGGGGTCTGGTGGTGGTGGTACAGAAGGAAAGAGAGTGTCGGACGGTGGACCTGGCGGTGGCAGAGTTATGCTTTTTTCTGATTCCATTTATATGGATTCGTCTTCATTTATTCTGGCGAATGGAGGTGACGGAACTAACGATTATAAAACGGCCCCAGGTGGTGGATCCGGTGGTTCCATAATAATTTCATTTAGTAAAGCATTTGTTAATTTACATCCAACAGCGAGTTTGTCTAGTTATGCGGTGAGAAATCCCTCGGGAAATGACTTTGGAAATGCAGCGGCAGTAGGTACAGTGCATTACTCATCATCTACGCTTGGTCAGGAAAACAATAGTCCCGTTGTAAATTCCTTATACACAAACATACAGGCTGTCGGTGGAGCAAGTCATCTCTCCACCCAAGGGCCTGCCGGTGGTGGTGGGCGGATTTACATCCAGCAAACTGACGCCGCGGCGAAGGTGACGATAAAGAAAACCCTTATTCCAGTTGAACGAAAAAGTGCTAGTCCTGTGGATAATTTTAATCCTTATGCTTTGCAAGTGGGAGATATTATTCAGGTCAAGCTTGATCTTGGAACCTTTAGTGGAACTGTTTCTGTCGAAGATGACTACCTTACTGCTCCTGGCTCTGGTGGTTCGAGTGTAGCGTGTAAAAATGATACAACGAGGGGCAATCCAAGTAATGTTGGGGCGGCAGATAACCTCAATGGTTATGTGTTGTGGACTGGTATTAGCTCTGGCACTTCGCTTACTTATTATTGTAAGGTGCAATAAAGACATCATAATTTGAAAATAAATTATCGTGAAAAATAGATTTAAAACACAGAGATTAATCGTATTTTTAGTTGCAGTAGCAACAGTTTTTTCTGTGGTAAAAGTCAGAGCTGCTTCGTCTAATTTCCCGGAAATTATATCAGGTAGTACCAAGGTAACCACAAGTTCTGGTGAAATTACTTATGGTGGACTTGGTGGTAATCATGCAGTTTTGAATAACAATACAAACGGTGATCTTGGATTCAACAAAACAGAAGCCGCACTGGGGCAAATTGGTTGTATTTGGCAATTATTTACCACTGGCATGGCAGCCTGTTTTAGTCTTGGCACTGGTAATGAAGGCCAAAATTATTATGGTGGTTCTGGCCGTCTGATGACCAGTCAGACGCTAGTGGACGGTAATGTCGTTTATGAAATACCCGCCCTGATTTTTCTCGGGCTAAATGTCGATGGCGATGTTTATAGTGGTGAAGCTGGCTCTACTTTGGAATATCTGGCAAAATTTTGGAATCCAGCCAACTTGTTTGAAGGTGCTGGTGCAGCTGATGGAGCTGGCTGGGCGCCTGGATCTAGCTATGTCTTCAATCCTGCTGCTCAGGTTAAGTATGGAAGCAATCAGTACAAGCAATATATCGCCCAGCTGAAAACTCTAGCTGGGAGTGGTCAGCCGATTGCGGCGAACGATTTTCTGTTTACAAGTAATTTTTCTCTTCAGGCTGATACTCCTATTAATTTCTTCAAAAATAACTCCAAAGGTGATCTTGCGAAATTTCCTGATGGTAAGGTTTGGGTTGTCAATGGTAATTTGACCATTAACAATTCGGCAAATTTCAATGGAATTGGCACTATTGTTGTCAATGGTGGCAACCTGACTATTAACCAAAATAAAAATATTCTGCCAAATTCTACGTCTGGCGATAAACTGGGTATTATAGTTTTGAAAAAAGCTGACGGTACTGGGGGAAACTGTAATTTTGGAGGAAACAATAAAATAAATGTCATGATGTACTGTGAATCAAATTTTGAAGTCACTGGTAATGGTGAGTTTACTGGTTCTTTTGTCGCGTCAGATTTTTCGATCAATCAGAACCAATCAGTCTTATTTTCTTATGACCCGGCTTTTGACAACAGCCAGCCACCAGGTTTTCGAAACTTGGCGATGCCGCGTTCTGAAGAGGTTGGGAACAAAAATTAGCTCAGCACTGGATCAAGTTGAATCATGAATCAAGAATTATGAATTATGGAAGAACATCCAGAAAAAATAAAATCATTTACCGATTTAAATGCTTGGAAAGAAGGTCATAAGTTAGTTTTAGCAGTATATAAAACGACAAACAAATTTCCAAAAGAAGAATTGTTCGGGTTAACAAATCAACTCAGGAGATGCATCGTTTCGATTACCTCAAATATTGCCGAGGGGTTCAGTCGTCAGTCATACAAAGAAAAAGTTCAATTTTATTCGATTGCCCAGGGTTCGGTCACTGAAGCTCAAAATCAAATTCTAATTGCCAGAGATATTGGTCTTATTGATAATAAATTGTTTCAAGAGATAGCAAATCAAACAATCATCGCGCACAAGTTAATTTCTGGATTGATTAAAAAATCAAAGACCCATAATTCATGATTCAGTATTCATGATTCTATTTTAAAAAAATTTGCTTTTTATTTCACTATTTAATACAATATATACAAACGAATTAGGAGGGAGATCATGGATCTCGAAAAAACTTTAGATAGCCAAGCAGCAGGATCAGCGTCTATACCATCGTCTGCTCCAGCTCCGGCACCAGCGCCAAGGCCAAGTGGCGGAAATAGTGGTGACGATTATCTCACAGAGATGGCGGATCACGGCGAGTTTAGCATCTCCGGATTGCTTCTCTGGCTCAGTGCAATCATAGCGATCAGCGCCACTGTGTTTTTTTGGTTTCTAAACAGTAGCGCGACACAGGATCTTGCAGATAAGACTAGCCAGAAAGATGATGCTGTCGCCGAGATTTCCAGTCCGACATATGCTGCACTCGAAACGAGGGCGAATCAATTTCAGTCTGCGGTCAACCAGCTAAGCACAGCTTCCAAGAGCCGATTTTCGATGGACAACTTTTTGCCACTTCTTTATGGTCAGGTGAACAAAAACGTTGTCGTCACGACATTATCGGTGGATGACACAGGAAAAGTTAGCTTTTCCGGCACGACTGACAGTTACAAGTCAGCGGCACAACAGGTTGCGACACTGAAAAATTGGAAGATAGATGAAAAAAATGTCGTTACCACAGCGACACTCGATTCTGAATCCGAGAGTGTCGAATCAGGTGTTGTCTCGGTGACTTTCTCTATCTCAGCGACTGTGGATAAAACTACTGCGCTTTCTACAGCCTCAGTTAGCGCAACAGAAGGAGGAATCTAAAATGGAAAAGAAGAAATCATCGACTCCCGGATTTATCGCAGTTTTTCTGGTGATAGTTGCCTTTTTACTGAGCTGGTTTTGGATCATACCGCAATACAAACAAAACAAGGCTGATGTTGCTCAGGTAGATCATGAGCTGACGGCGGTCAAAGCCAAGCTAGACTCGCTCAAGACGGCCAAGTCAACCCTTGACAGTCTTGGTTCGACGGTTGATTCGATGTTTGTGGCGGTTCCGAGTGATCAGGACAACGGTGACATCATCACGACTTTGGAAGCGATAGCGACTGCCAACAAAACATACATTCCCAGTTTTCAAATTTCCGGTGGATCAGATAGCAGTGGCACGAGCGACCAGTCCCAGAGTACCAGTACTGGAGCCGTCTCTGTATCTTTCTCTGTCAGCGGAGATTTTGCCGGTTTGACCGGTTTTGTCAAGTCGATCGAGAGCAATCTAAAGTTCTTTGCTATCAAGAGTGCTACGATCGCACCGGCTGATGACGGCACCTTCTCCACGACTCTTCAACTGGAAACATACACACAGGGAGACACATCTACGATCAGTGGTGGTGCGTCTGCTGATGTGATGTCCACTGCAACGGCACAATAATTTTCATCAAATCGAGAAAGGAATTAAATGGGTAAAAACACAAAATCACGGATGCTTGGAATTATTGGTAGCTCTCTACTGCTGGTTGTGACGGTGGCTGGTTTCTTTTGGTTTTGGAGCTCAGCTCAGTCTGAGGTAGCAATAGACACATCTGCTGACCAAAAATATCAAACTATCGAGGTTTCCAATCTGGCTTCGACAGCCAAGTCATTAATTTCTGATAAAACAAACGCCGGAGATTTACCGGTCCAGCCTCCAACATCTGACCAGGTCGGTCGCGACAATCCTTTTGCGAGCAATTAGTTGTTGACTTGGCAGGTTTTTAGTTTTTGCTAGCAAATTAGGAAATATTCAAGGTAGAATGGCAGATGCAAACACAATAACTGAGTATTACGGTTTTTCGAATATGGCGCTTACCAGTCAATCAATTCTGGACGTTTTTGTGATTCAGGATTTGATCGACCAAGAAGATGCTGAAAAACTCAAGCGACAATTTAAAACAAACCGAGAGATCGAAAATTTTTTAGTTAAGAACAAAATTGTCACCAGAAATACGATCAACAAGGCTTATAGTATTGTTTTGAAGTTGCCCTATGTAGAGCTTAGTAATATTAAAATTTCTGACGAGCTCAAAGCTCTAATACCAGAAAAAGTAGCACAAAAATACGGAATAATACCGTTTTCTCTGGAGGATGGTGCGATCAGGATAGCACTTTCACGACCTGCCGATCTTCTGGTTGGCTTTAGGTCTGGTCTCAGCAAAATACTTGAAGAAAAAGAACTGGAAGTTGAGCTTTTCATCACCAGCGAGTCTGACTTTGATGAATGCATCAAACAATACAACAAAAAATACAAGAACGATTCTTTGCTGAAAAAAGGACGTTTTCCTGTCATCTACCTGAGAAACCAGACAATTGCCTCGGAATTTATTGAGAAAATTCCACGTGAATTTATGATAAAATATCGCATTGTCGTCTTTGGACGGAACAATCATGGATATTACCTTATCGCTTGTGAGCAACCTGATTCACCGGTCACAATAAAAATTTTGAATTTTATCAAGCAGGAAAATCAGATTAAATATGAAATATTTGCGACTTCAAAAGCAGACATTGATTTTATTCTCGACAAGACAAAAACTTACATATCAGAAGCGCCAAAAGCGAAGAAAACAGATGCTCCCGTCACTAAAACTGAAGATAATCATGAATCCTCAGATGACTCAGGCTCTACGAAGGAATCGGGACAGAAGTCGGGTATCAAAAGTTTTATGGATAATTTTAGGAGTTCAGCTGGTCCAGAGCTAACCATCGATAGTGTTGAAGCTGACTCTACTGCAGCAAAAACTGCCGACCCAGCAGAAACAGTGAAAAATGCTACAAAAGATCAGCCCTCTGACCAGAACAAACCTCAATCTGCTGAGACTAAAGAGGCATCAGAAAAAGACTCAGATGACACCTCTGATCATGGTGCTAGCGAAAGCAATACGGACCAAGAGTCAGCAAAAGAAGAAGCATCTAGTGACAAAGAGGGTGGTGAATCAGTTGCCTTACTCGACAACAAAAATCTTGGTGATTGGCTCGATCATGAGATAAAGACCGACCAAGACTTGGTTGATTTTGCCAAGGGTGCTTCGGTGCCAAAGGTGGTTGCCGCAATCATTGATTACGCTCTAAACAATCGCTCAAGTGACATCCATGTAGAACCTGAGGCAAAATATCTGCGCATCAGGTGTCGCGTCGACGGTATTTTGCGTGATATCTTGAAGTTGCCGGTAAGTGACCATGCTGCTTTTGTCAGCAGGATCAAGATTATGTCAAAGCTGAAGATTGATGAAATGCGAGTTCCGCAGGATGGTCGCTTCGACACTGTTTTTGATGAGCGCGAAGTTGATGTACGTGTTTCGACACTGCCGACTGTTCATGGTGAAAAAATCGTGATGAGAATTCTCGACAAAAGTCAGGGCATCCTGTCTCTGGAGGACTTGGGTATGCAGGGCAGTGCCTTTGACAAAACCATCGCCGCAATCGCCAAACCATATGGAATTATTTTATCGACTGGGCCGACCGGTTCAGGCAAATCCACAACTCTATATGCCATCCTAAACCGTATCAGTATGCCGGGTGTCAATATAGTCACACTCGAGGATCCGGTTGAATATGAAATTGCCGGGATCAATCAGTGCCAGATCAAGCCGGAGATAGGATTTACATTTGCTTCAGGGCTTCGCAGTATCTTGCGTCAGGATCCAAACGTGATCATGGTCGGTGAGATTCGTGATGCGGAAACAGCGACTATGGCAGTTCACTCAGCTCTGACAGGTCACTTGGTGCTTTCTACACTACATACCAATGATACAGCCGGCGCTCTGCCGAGATTGACAAATATGGGCGTCGAGCCATTTCTGATCACGTCCTCGATCAATCTGATCATTGCCCAGAGGCTGATTAGACGGATTTGTCCCAAATGCAAAGAGGAATACAAGGCACCACAGCGGCTTTTCGACCAGATCAAGGCTGAGCTGGACAAAATTCCGGAAGCCAATACGAAAGATCGGGCAAGAATTCCGGCCGAGATCAAGCTTTTTCATGGCAAGGGTTGCTCTGAGTGCAATCACGGGTTCAAGGGTCGTGTCGGTATCTATGAAGCGATGACGATGACGCCGGAGATTGAGGAGATGGCGACGACCAAGCGACCGGCAGATGAGATTAAAAATGCTTCCATCAAGGCCGGTATGATTACGATGAAGCAAGATGGGATTTTGAAGGCTGTGGCCGGGGAAACGACAATCGATGAAGTTTATCAGGCAGTTGTGACAAATTAGCTATTGCAGAATAAGTTGGCGCAAGCTAAAATGTTATTAGATAGGATTTACGCGTTTGAACAATTCCCCTGTTTGTCATCCCGCACTGTAAGCGCGAGATGCGGGATCTTGAGCTATTATATAGTAAGATCCCTGCTCTCCAGCTACTGGCAGGGATGACAGGAACCGCGTAAGTTCTATTAGAGTGAAAATTCTATCAGAACGTAGCTTGGGCCACGAACACAGACTAGATACTACGTGAAGAAAAACGGAGGGGTATGACGGAGGGAAAAACTACAGCAATAGCCAAATACTTGGATTTCGCCATATCCAAGCAAGCTTCTGACGTGCATATTTCTGTCGGCATCCCGGCTATGGTTAGGATCGACGGCAAGCTAAATGCGATTCCCGAAGCTCCCATCCTGACACCGGATCAAGTTGTGGAGATTATCACAGCTTTTGTACCGGAGGAGCTGATGATCACACTCAAACAGCGTCGCGAGGTTGATTTTTCGTTCGGATATCAGAGTATGCGTTTCCGATCCAATGTTTACTATCAAAAAGGTTATCTGTCTGCTTCTTTGCGACTTTTGCCGAAAGAAATTCCAACTTTTCAATCACTTGGTTTGCCACCCATTTTAGAAAAATTTACTGAGCACAATCAGGGTTTTGTGATCTTGACCGGTCCGACGGGGTCCGGAAAATCGACGACTCTAGCTGCAATCATTGACAAGATCAATACAGAGAAGCGAAAGCACATCGTCACGATAGAAGACCCGATCGAATACGTTTTTGACCACAAGAAAAGCATTATCTCACAGCGTGAGATCGGCTCTGATACCAATTCCTATGCTCGGGCCCTGCGCTCGGCCTTGCGTGAAGACCTGGATGTCGTGCTGATCGGTGAGATGCGCGACTTAGAGACCATCGAAGCTGCCCTGACTTTGGCAGAGACTGGTCACTTGGTTTTCGCAACCTTGCATACAAATTCAGCCGCACAGACAGCAGACAGAATAGTCAACGTTTTTCCACAGCATAGTCAGCAGCAGATAGCCAGTCAGCTGGCTTCGGTTTTGCTCGGTGTTGTTTCTCAGCGCCTAGTGCCAAAGGTAAATGGCGGTCGAGTCCTGGCGGCTGAGATCATGATTGCTGACCAAGCCGTGAAGAGTCTGATTCGTGATGGCAAAAATTTCCAGATTCCAAACGTGATCCAGACATCAGCGGCCGAAGGGATGATTAGCTTGGATAAGGTCTTGGCCGAATACGTTTCACGCGGCGATATCACATTAGAGGATGCACTTAATTATTCACTTGATCCCAAAACATTCAAGATGATGGTATACTAGAGTTAACGCGTTATGTGTAATTATTGTTCGAAGCTGAAAACTATCAGCTGAGAACTTAAAAAGCTTATTAAACTTCTCGCTTTCGCTCGAAGAATAAAAAAACAGTTAAATGTTAATTTAATTGCACATAACGTGTTAGAGTTACCAAATAATTTCTAAATCCTAATTTCTAATTTCTAAATCAAAATGACACGATTTTTTTACAAGGCAAAAAACAACCAGGGTGAGATAGTGACAGGCACGGTTCGTGCCGCAAATCAGCCGGAGGCGGAAAAGATTTTAGTTGCCCACAATCTTATTGCTACCGAGATAATCCAAGAAAAAACAAAAACCACTCTCGGTTTTTTTACCAAGAAAGTCAGCGCCAAGGATAAGGCGGTTTTTTCCCGGCAATTGGCGACGATGCTGTCGGCTGGTTTGTCTCTGACAAAGGGCATCAACATCTTGATCAAGCAAGCCAAAAATGAACAGCTAAAGAAAGTTTTTACTGATATTTACCGCGATCTTGAAGAAGGCTTCAGTTTTTCAGCCTCTCTGGCCAAACACCCCGAAGTCTTTGATCGAGTTTACGTCAGCGTGGTCAGCTCCGGTGAATCGACCGGTCGACTCGATGCAGTCCTGACCGAATTGGCGGACGAGGTAGAAAACGACAATGCTTTTATCAACAAGGTCAAGGGATCGCTGTATTATCCTGTTTTTATTTTTTTCGTCCTGATTATCGCCGGTATATTGCTGATGATTTTTGTCGTGCCGAAGTTACAATCAATATTTGACTCTGCGGGTGAAAACTTGCCTTTTGCTACCAGGCTTTTGATCGGAGTCTCGGGCTTTATTATCGGCTGGTGGTGGATATTACTGATATTAATTGTTGGTGTTGTGGTTTTTCTTCGCTACTGGATGCAGACAGATGCCGGCAGATTTTTCTTTGACAAACTCAGGATCAAGACACCGGGCTTGAAAGTTATTTTCGAGGGCGTGGCAATGTACCGATTTACCCGCGTCCTGGCGATGCTTATCAGCTCCGGTGTGCCACTGCTGGATGCGCTCAAGATTGGCTCGGCGGTCGTGGACAATGTTGTCTACGAAGAGGCAGTGACCGAGGTGGTCCATCAGGTCGAAAAGGGTGTTTCACTCTCGACTCAGCTCCTAAAGGATGACATTTTTCCACCATTGATCGGAAATATGGTCGCGGTCGGGGAGGAGACCGGCGAGCTTGACAAGGTTTTGGTCAAGGTTTCCAAATATTATGAAGAATCGACATCAGATCTGACCAAAGCAATCAGCACGATCGTCGAGCCGGCCGTTCTTGTCTTGGTTGGTCTGGCAGTTGCCTTTATGGTTTTTGCGATCTATCTGCCACTATACAATATGAGCAGTGTAGTTAAATAGGTTTGCATGATTTTGGACTTGCAGCCGAAGGTCGATTGAGGCGGAGCAGAATCATTAATTTAAAAAATTTCAAGTAAAAATAAATGGAGGGAAGATGAAAAAAGTAAAAGGGCTTGCCCTGAGAAATTCGAAGGGTTTTACATTGATCGAGCTTCTGATCGTGATCCTTATCATCGGTATCCTGGCGACGATCGCCATCGTCAGCTACAGCGGAGCGACAGCGAGAGCTAAGAAGGCAGCGACAGTACAAACACTCAACGACGCGATCAAGGGGACGGCGGTGTGTCTGGCTTCTGGTGGTACCGTACAGACCTATTCTGTTGGCAATAATGTTTGCTCAGCAGATGCAGGAATTACGACGAAGTATCCCGCCGCGTCTTTAAATGATTACACCATAAGTGGTAGTACAAATACGACTACCGGAGTTATTGCTTATACAGTGACAGGTGGTCCGAGCGGTCAAGCAATCACATGTACAGCTGGTTCGAATTGCAAGTAGTTTTTTGTTTTTCTTACGCTCGGCGGTATCTGCCGAGCCGAGAGGGACAAAGTGTCAATATATAATAAGATACGCGTTACGTGTAATTATTGTTCGAAGCTGAAAACTATCAGCTGAGAACTTAAAAAGCTTATTAAACTTCTCGCTTCGCGCTCGAAGAATAAAAAAACAGTTAAATGTTAATTTAATTGCACATAACGCGTAATAAGATAAAAAAATTGGAGGGAAAATGAAGTTGGAGTCTAAATTTGTTAAAAAGAGTGCCTTTACCCTGATCGAACTGCTGATCGTTATCTTGATCATCGGTATCTTGGCGACAATCGCAATCGTCAGCTACAACGGTGCGACAGCGAGAGCAAAACGCGCGGCAACAATTCAAATAATGAATGACACGATCAATGCTGTCGCGGTTTGTCTTGCCGGCGGCAAGAATTTACCGACGAGCAGCTATGTTACCTGGTATAATAAATATTTGATTCAGACAGGTTATAACAACATTAACTTCAAGAACAGACCTATTTGTTCCGAGGACGAGACCCTTGTAAACACGAGGTGGCCAAACGGTGATATAAATGGATATGATATAGACAGAGGTGATATTTTTTATGCTGTACTGGATAAATACAATAACTTACTCTGGATCAACACCAATGGATTTGCAAAAACCAGCATTATCAGTGCCACTGATTTATCTGATATTACTTCAACCATCGCCGCACCTGGTGGAAACACCGCGATGGACATTACATGTACGGTCAAGGGTTGTAAATAATAGCGTTGCAAAAATTCAGTAGCTAAGAAAAAGTAATATTTAGATATACTTAATTTATGACGACGTGGCTAATTCCAATTTTTATTTTAGGTCTGATTGCAGGTTCGTTTCTGAACGTCGTTATTTTTCGCATGGATGATTTGAAATCTATCCTGACGACGAGGTCGCGATGCCAGAGCTGTCAGAAAACGATTGCTTGGTATGATCTGATTCCATTTTTATCATTTTTTCTCTTGCGGGCACGTTGCCGGAATTGCGGCGAGAAAATATCTGTGCAGTACCCGCTTGTCGAGATATTTACCGGTGTACTTTTCGCCTACCTTTATCTCATGTACGGTATGAGCTGGGGTTTGGTTTTTTATCTGATTATTTTTTCTGTTCTGCTTGTTGTTTTTGTCTACGACCTGAAAACGCAGACTGTGCCGGAAATATTTGTCTGGGCGGTTGTTGTTCTTTCACTGCTCGGCGGAGCGTACTTTGGCGGATTCACACTTCTCAGTCAAATTTTTGGCGGCATAATTGGTGGCGGTTTTCTCTTTTTGCTTGTGTATTTTTCAAAGGAAAAATGGATGGGCTGGGGTGATGTCAAGATTGGCCTGATACTCGGTCTCCTGACCGGCTATCCAAACGCAATTTTTGCCCTATTTTTTGCTTTTGTTTTTGGTTCGATCGTCGGTCTGGTGATGATTTATTTTCAGAAAAAGACGCTGAAGACTGCCATTCCATTTGCACCGTTTATCATCTTTTCGACACTCTTCTCACTGACTTATGGACAAATCTTTATCAACTGGTACTTAAACTTGTTTATGTTAAGGTGATATAATATATCTGACTTATGAGCTTGAATTTTTCCCCTGTTTGTCATCCCGTACTGCAAGCTTGAGATACGGGATCTAGAGCGAATTAAATTAAGATTCCTGGTCTCGAGCTACAGCCAGGAATGACAGTACAGACTAAAGTCCAGACTACGCAGTAGGAACCGTAGACCACTCCGCCGGCTGGCGGATCAGCGTGAAAATAATCATCAAGAGAAAATATAAAATCGAGAGGGAAAAATGAAAAAGTTAATATTGGAAAAATTGAGGGCAAAGGCATGTTTCAATAAAAAAGGATTTACGCTTGTCGAACTATTAATAGTCATCGTCATCATCGGTGTCTTGGCGTCTATCGGCATAGTCTCATACAAAGGCACTCAGGCGGTTGCCCGCGACAGCCAGAGAAAGAGTGATTTACAGGCGATCGGAACTGCTTATAAAATGCATTATCAGGACAAGAAGGCGTGGTTGTTTAATAATAAAGAGCTTGCCGCAATAGGTGCAAGCGCAAACTGTGAGGGTAGCAACATAGCTGGCGACACCTGTGGTGCTGGATGGTTTAACTATAAAAGCTCAACATATATTGTCTCTATAGCCCACGTGCTTTTTGCAGCAGGTTATATATCCAAGGAAGTTATTGATCCTCAGCTAGACCCCAGTAATTCTGCGAATGGCACGACTGGAAGTGGTGCAAAACAATATATGAAATATTTTTGCTATCAAGGTGGTTCAGCAAAAGGAATAGCTCTCTTTGCAAAGCTTGAGAAGACCAAAACTGTTTTTTCTGACAGTAATAGTGCGAGTCTGACCGAGCTTGATCAATGTACTTTGTATAAAAACGGAACCTATCCACTGGGGACATGGATGAAAAACAACAGTTACGGTATGAATTATGGTATTATAGTGAAGTAATTTAATATGAATTATCGTTGCGGATACACACTGATCGAGCTTCTGGTTGTCATCGCCATCATCGGGATGACTGCGGTTTTGGCTTTGCCGGCTTTTGCTAAATATCGTGATGTGACTGAATTTACACAAAAAACTGAGGAAGTCAAAGAACTTTTTTATTCTGCACAAGCTTTGGCAAATGCTCCCGAGACTACTTCTGTCGATACATATCGAATCAACTTTGACACCGCTACCAAGCCGCACAAATTTATACTCGTGTCTTGCTTAAATCCAAGTTGTTCCACATCTACCACTATCAGAACTGTGCCGTTGCTTGATAACGAGACAATTCCGATTTCAGGTGCTAATAAGACGATTTTTGGCTGTTCCACAACATTTTCTGGCGGTAAACCTGACAGTTGTGTATTTGGCCCCAAATATCTTGCACAGATTATCAAATTTAGTGATTTCGGAAAAAATGTGAAAAGAGTGGCTAAATTCACCATTTTGAACGATCCTTTCCGTGTCAAAACTGAAATATCAGACTTATGAATTATTTTAAACAAACAAAAAAAGCCTTTGGTCTTGTCGAGGTGTTGCTGGCCTCGACGATTATTATCACGGTGATTTCATCGTTTGTTTTCGTGTCTCAGGGAGTCTTGACTGCGACAGGACGGACGGCTGATCGTATCCAGGCGGCGAGTCTGGCAGCAGAAGGGATAGAGATGGTCAGACAAATTCGCGATACGTCTTGGATTGATCAAAAAAATACTACGACTTGGGGAAAGTGGGTTTGGTCAATCTTTTCAGAAACCCCTAATCCAGCCAAATTTTATGATCCTAATTTTTCTAGTGGTAAATATTTTCTAATAACGACAACAAATGGGCGGGATATCACTTTAAATGGCGCAACGTATCGTAGGAAACTCGCAATTACAAAAATACCTTTTACCTCAGGAATGATGTCAAGCTCTACCACTTCCAAAAAGCAACAGTTGAAAGACTTATCATATAAGGTCACAGCGGAAGTCACCTCTGTGGACGATTCGAAAATTATTGTTACTATTTCAGAAATACTGACAAACTGGCGGCCGAATTTCTAATATTTACCACTGTTGCGCAATTCATATAGAAGTGTCATTCTGAGGTAACGAAGAATCCGTTCGACTTCGCTCAGGACAGGTCTATCAGATCCTTCACCTTCAGGACAACATCGGTTCAGGATGACAATTATACAACTAGAAGTGTCATTCTGAGGTAACGAAGAATCTGCTAGATCCTTCACCTTCAGAGAAACATCGGTTCAGGATGACAATTATACAACACTGATAATAATCACGAAAATGCCTATCTCGACTTGGCGGTCGAGCCAAGGCGGACGAAATATACAAAAATACAAAAAATCACATGTGTTGTCATTGCGAGCCCGTTCGACTTTGCTCAGGGCGTGGCAATCTATCAAAAGGATTTATGAAAATTATTAGAACAAATCAATTCGGTAAAGCTTTTACTCTCCTCGAGGTTCTGATTGCGACTTCGATCTTTGCTGTCGTGATGATTATGACGACAGGCGTGATCTCTCAATCGACAGCGTATCAGACCAAGACCAAGACACTGCGTGATGCTTCTGAAGAAACAGCTCGCATCGCTGATGCTATATCGCGAGATTTGAAAGCGGCGTCTGGCTCCTTCACTCTTTTTGACAAATCCAATAATCACCATCTGATGAAAAACGGGGTTGCAATGCTTGATACTGATGGAAAATTTCTTACTACGTTAAAAACTCAACTTGCTGCGCCGAATGATGTAGATAATTTTACCACTTATCCAGCGTCGGTTCTGATCATAAATCTGGAGTCAGCCGGTGCATTTAGAATTTATTATAGTAAACCAGGCACGCCGAGCGTAATTTATGCAAAGACGTATGATAAAGCATCTTCGGAATTTGGCAAGTGGTATAGTAAAGTGGCATCAGACGAGACGCTAAAAATTGTATCTACAGCACCAGGAAATCCAAATCTGTTGGTTAAAAATTTAATTGTTTCAACTAATAATAACCAGATTTCAACATTTGAAGGTGACAACAAGCTCGACACCTCGGCTGGGTTTACTGGCTATACTGCTACAGATATTGGTACCGCACCACATGCTCAAAGTTACATAAATTTCTATGTTCATTCTCGTACCGACGGCTATGCTTCACTTCCGCCGACAAATCGAGCGGAAAGTTACTTGCGGTCGATGGTGACGATGCGCAATTACGCGAATTAGTCTGGCGCAGATCCCTGGGGTGGCTTTTTGCAGAACTTATTTAGTATCGAACCGGACTAATTATAGTATTGAGTCGGGCAGTTCAGGGTTGTTTTGACTGTCCCACTGTCAAATCTGCGTACGTACGCAGATTTGACAACAAAAAAAATAGCAGTCGAGAGCAAGTTACTCGTTATGTGGAATATTTGAGCAAAAAAATGAAGAAATCAAGTAAGAAAATTATCAAATTAACTGCTAGTCAAATACTGATAAATATTACCAAATTGGGAGTGCCATTTTTTACAAAAAGCAGTACATATAGTGTCAGTGCAAATAAGTTTGCTGATGAATTAGAGGCTGAGGAATCGGAAATAAAAAGTAAGATACAGTATTTGAAGCGTCACGGATATATCGAAGATTTTGTCGAAGGGAAGGAGAGATATTACGAAATCACGCCAAAGGGGGTTAATAAGATTGAGCAGTCGCAATTCGAGGATTCTTTTGATTTGGATTTTGGTAGGTGGGATGGTAAATGGCGCATCATTATTTTTGACATTCCAAAAGCAAAAAATCGTGCGCGGGATTGTTTCCGCAGGAAATTAGTGAAAGCTGGATTTCAAAATATTCAGGCAAGTGTGTACGTGTTTCCGTTTGAATGCGCAAAGCCAATTGCACAATTATCGAGCGAGCTTGGGCTTAGGGGAGAAGTTGTGGTGATGATATCGGAGATCATTCAGGGCGAAGAAAATTTAATTAAACAGTTTATTGACGTTGGTATTCTACAAAAAGCCGATTTATCGGCCTAGTCAAATCTGCGTACGTACGCAGATTTGACGTAAGTGTTTAGCGATGACGGAATCACTATTTGTCCCGATTTATCCCCTGAATCAAAACGCAAGCTGTGTTTCTTGCGTTAAACTGTTTTTTTCTATATTCTTATATAGAGAATCATTAATTTAATAAAAATGAAAAAGATTTTCTCAGGCATTCAGCCGAGCGGGGTGATTCATCTCGGAAATTATCTCGGGGCGATCAAACAGTGGGTCGAGCTACAGAGTCAGGTTGATGAGGCGATATTTTGTGTCGTCGATCTGCATGCCATCACAGTGCCACAAGACCCGGAAGCGTTGAAGCGCAATATTTTGTCGGTTGCCGCGCTTTATCTCGCCGCCGGTATCAATCCGGAAAAATCAATTATCTTTGTCCAGTCAACTCGTCCGGAACATGCCGAGCTGGCTTGGATTTTGAATACTGTTACAAAAATGGGGGAGTTGTCGCGGATGACACAATTCAAGGATAAATCTCAGAAAGAAACTGTAGAATCAGCCTCTGTCGGTCTTTTCGATTACCCGGTGCTGATGGCGGCCGATATCTTGCTTTACAACACGACGGCAGTGCCGGTCGGAGATGACCAGAAGCAACATGTCGAGCTGGCGCGAGATTTAGCGATGAGGTTCAACTCGAAATATGGCGACACCTTTGTCGTGCCAGAGCCTTTGATACGCAAGGAGTCAGCTCGAATCATGGGGCTTGATGATCCGACAAAAAAGATGAGTAAATCAGCTGGATCATCACTTAGTTATCTTGCTGTCCTCGATGATGCTGAGACGATATCAAATAAAATCAAGCGAGCGGTGACTGACTCTGGCAACGAGATTAAGGCTGGGTCAGATAAACCAGCGATAACAAATCTGCTTAATATTTTTTCTGAAGTTACCGATCGATCAGTTGTGGAAATAGAAGCAGATTTTGAGGGTAAAAATTACGGTGATTTCAAAAACTCATTGTCTGAAGCTGTGGTTTCGTATCTTTCACCGATTCAGAAAAAGTATGACGAAATCATAAATGATGAAACCGGCTTGAAAAAAATCTTGGCCGACGGTAGTCGGCGAGCCGGCGAAATTGCCAGCGGTACTCTTGTAAATGTTAAGGAAAAGATCGGGCTTGGTTTATAAATGAAACAATTATTTATAAATACTGATGGGGGATCGCGCGGAAATCCCGGTCCGGCAGCGATCGGGGTCGCTTTTTTTGATGAAACTGAAAAAGTATTACGCACTCATAAGTCTAAGATTGGTGTAGGGACAAATAATGAGGCTGAATATCAAGCGATCATCGAAGCACTGAAGATTTTAAATAGTGGTAGCATTGCTGGTTTGGGTGAATTGGTAGACTCCAAGATTATTTGTCGACTTGATAGTTTGCTCGTTGTCGAGCAGGTCAGTGGTCGCTGGAAGATCAAACAACCCCATATTGCACAATTTAACATCGAAATTCACAGACAATTAGCTGATTTAGATTTATCTGTCTCGTTTGTTCATGTTCCGCGGGAACAGAATAAATTAGCAGATAAACTGGTCAACGAAGCTCTTGACGGAGAATAAAATTGGTGCAGACAAAATATTTTATCAGCGCAATTCCAAACTCGAAGGAAGATTCGGTCGAAGAAATCGGGCCGAATATTTTGAGAATAAAAATAAATGCCAGACCGATAGATGGTGAGGCAAATAAGCGCTTGATAAAAATTTTAGCGGATTATTTCAAAGTTGCAAAAAGCCAGATTGAGATCAAAGCCGGCACAACATTTCGGCAAAAAATTGTTTTGGTCTCAAAAAACGATTAGGACAGCCAGTGTTTTAAATTTAAGACTTACACGTTTCATTAGTATTGCTGATTTGTGTCATTCCCGCCCCGTATCAAAGTACGGGGTAAACTCCAGCGGGAATCCAGGCGAGACAAGTAATACTTGGATGCTAAGTATAACTCAACTTATCTGGATCCCCGGGTCATGGCGTTGCCTGCCCGAGGATGACAACAAGCGCGTAGGTTCTAAAGCTAATATCTTCTCGCCATGTCGACAAAAATTAAAACTTTTGATTTTAGCTTGATGATCATCCCGATTATTTTTACTGTTATTGGTGTCTCAGTCATCTATAGCTTGGTTTTGGGTACAGCGAGTGACGGCTTGGCAACAAAGCAGGGGGTTATTGCTCTGTTTGGAATTGTCGCAATGCTGGTGGCGTCTTTTTCTGACTATCGTTTTTTCCGCGGTGTCGCACCAATAACTTATGTCATTTCAGTTGTTTTGCTCATTTTGGTCAATTTTTTTGGCAAAACGACAAATGGGGCTGAAAACTGGCTGGATCTAAAATATTTCCAATTGCAACCGTCGGAATTAGCAAAAGTGTTTCTGGTAATTTCTATGTCGGCGTTTTTTTCAAAATTAATTAGCCGAATTCGTTGGTCGCATATTTTTATTTCGCTGTGCTTGCTAGCACCACCATTAATACTGATTTTGAAGGAACCAGATCTGGGCACAGCTGTTGTCATCATGGTCACTTATCTGACTATTTTATTGCTCGCAAAGCCAAGTGCTTCGAAAGTAGCCATTATTTTTTTGGTCATAGCAGCCGCCTGTGGTGTCATCACATTGTCGTACAAAAATGTCGGATCATTTGGTCGTCTACTGGCGACATATCAGAAGGAGCGTATAGCGGTTTTTCTTGACCCTTCCCTTGATCCGTATGGTCGGGGTTACAATATCAAGCAGGCGCAGATCACTGTCGGTTCTGGGGGGATCACTGGTAAAGGGCTAGGGAAAGGATCACAGAGTCAATTGCAATTTTTACCTGAAGCTCATACCGATTTTATCTTTGCCGGGATCGCAGAATCATACGGTTTCCTCGGTTCGTTTGTTTTGCTTGTTTTGTATTGTTTTTTTATTATCAGATTTATCGACATTGCGGCACTATCAAAAGACAATTTCGGCATGTTGCTTGTCTTTGGTCTCAGCTCGATGTTTCTGATCCAGCTGGTGATTTCAGTCGGGATGAATCTCGGCATCTTGCCGGTGACAGGGATTCCTTTGCCATTTTTGAGTTATGGTGGTACATCCTTGTTTGTCAGCTATTTTGCCGTTGGTTTAGCACAGAGCGTTTACATCCGCCATCACAAAATAAACTTCTAGAATTATCAAATCATGGAGAACGAGATTTGAGTAACTGCTCACACATCTTGTCATTTCGACCCTATGAGCTCTGCGAATAGTCGGAGAAATCTTTTGTTAAACAAAAAACAAGATCTCTCCACCCTCGACGAACCGAGGAGTCGAGATGACAATGTGAAGTGAGTGAGAGCAGTTACAGATTCCTAGTATTGACAAAATATATGGATGTGCTAATATCAATCTATATTAGCCCTCGGGCTTTTTTAGATTAAAAAAGAATTTGACGGAGCAAAAATGTTTGCGATTATCAGCCACAACAAAGGACAGTACAAAGTTGAGCCCGGCAAGACTTATCGAATCGATAGTCAGGGTGAAACGGAAGACAAGAAAATGAAGTTTGACGAAGTTTTGCTGGTCTCTGACGACAAGACAGTCAAAGTTGGCGATCCCACGATCAAGGGAGCGACAGTTGAGGCGGAAATTCTTGGTGAAGTCAGAGACAAAAAAGTTGGCATTCTCAAATTTCACGCCAAAAAACATTACAAGAGATACAACGGCCACAGACAACAGTATACGGAAATTAAAATCTCAAGTATTAAGTCTTAATTATGAAATCAATTCCAAACTATTTTAGAGGTGTCTTGGGGGAGTTAAGAAAAGTTGTATGGCCGACACGGCAACAGGTCATAAACCATACGATAATTGTGTTAGTTTCGGCTGTTGTAGCCATTGCTGTCACATCACTTATAGATACCGGATTAACATATCTAGTCCAATATTTAGTTCAAGCTAGGAGCTAAGGGGATGACAAAAGCAAAAGAAAAAATTGAAGAAGAAATTAAAGACTTGGTGGGCGATAAAGCCGAGCTTGAAGAAGTGCCGACTGAAGCAAAAGAGATAGCTGAAAAGCCGGTAAAAACCATCAGCAAAGATAAAAGGTTTTTGACATTGAAGCAGACCGGTGAGCAAAACTGGTATGTTATCCATACTTATTCTGGTTATGAAGAACAGGTTGCTGAATCACTAAATCAGCGTATCGAATCGATGAATATGCAGGACAAAGTTTTTGACATTATTGTGCCAAAAGAGAAGCAAATTGAAATAAAAAACGGTAAACGCAAGATCATCGAGAGAAAAATTTTTCCAGGTTATGTTTTTGTGAACATGATCGTGACTGATGATTCATGGTATGTTGTCCGAAATACCCCAAATGTGACTGGTTTTATCGGCTTCGGTGTCAGACCAACACCAGTATCCAAGGAAGAAATTGACCGCATCAAGAAGCGGATGGGTGTCGAAGAGCCAAAATATCAGATTGATCTGCGTGTACAAGACTTGGTCAAGATCACTGACGGAGCGCTCAAAGGTTTTGAGGGCAAAATCGAAGAGGTTGACCAAGGCAAAGGCAAGCTCAAGGTTCTTGTCAATATGTTTGGACGTGAGACCCCTGTCAATCTTGATTTCCTACAAGTAAAAAAAGTTTAATGGCAAAGCAACCGCTAAATACTAAAACTTTACTAAACTACGAAAATTTTTGTAGTTTCGTACTATTTTCGTAATTCGCGGTTTAGTAAGGAGTTTTCATGGCGAAACCAATTAAGGCAATCGTAAAATTACAATGCAAAGCTGGTAAAGCAAATCCAGCACCTCCAGTCGGTACTGCTCTCGGACCGCATGGTGTTAATATCGTCGAATTTTGTCAAAAATTCAACGAAGCGACACGAGACAAGGGTGATATTGCAATTCCTGTCATCGTGACTATCTATGAAGACAGGACAATTTCTTTCGTCTTGAAACAGCCGCCTGTTGCCGATTTGATTATCAAGTCTTTGAAAATTGAAAAAGGCTCTGACAATTCCAAAAAAAACAAAGTTGGTAAACTTTCAAAAGATCAGCTAAAAGAAGTCGCTGAGGCAAAGATGGCTGATCTAAATGCTCACGATATCGAAGCAGCGATGAAGATCGTCGCCGGCACAGCTAGAAGTATGGGCGTCGAAGTCGAGGAGTAATTCAATTTTTTCTATTTTTTCATTTGTACATTTGCACATTTAAAATGAATAAATGCATAAATAACTAAATGTACCACTGTTGCGCAATTCGTATTGAAGTGTCATTCTGAGGTAATGAAGAATCCGTTCGACTTCGCTCCAGCCTTCGTTAAAGCTACGGCAGGCAGGCAGGACAGGTCTATCAGATCCTTCACCTTCAGGACAACATCGGCTCAGGATGACAATTACGCAACACTGGTAAATGTACAAATAAAAATATCCTGCGGCTTGCGCCGCAGGATATTTTATAAAGTAGGTGCCGTCTGTGAGTTTAAGTGAAAGGAGGGGCAACACTTGCTGTCACAGACAACATAACTTTATATCTAAATCATTATAGCAAATTTATTTATCATCAGTCAAATGGAAAGCAAATTAATTTTAAAAGTAAGACAGCATCATACTATTACCAATCTTATCGAGAAGCTGACTGGTTTTGGCTATGAGCAATCTGACCATGAGATTTCATCAGGCCAATTTTACCATCTCGGTAGCAACATCAGCATCTTCCCTGTTAATAGTGCTGAGCCAGTCATGGTAGATTTTTTTGGCGACGAGATTGACTCAATTAAATATTTTGAACTCAGAACTGGTAAAAAAACTAAAACATCAAATAGTGTTTTAATAGAATACAATTTGCTAAAACTTGAAGGTGTAAAGATAAAACCAGGCAATTATATTGTTCATCTTGATCAAGGCATTGGCTTGTTTGCACATAAAGAAGTTCTTGAAGTTGAGGGAGAACAAATTCAGTATATTGTGATCAATTATTTAAACGATGATGTCTTGCGGGTACCAATCAATCAGATAAACAAGCTTTCACGTTATATTGGTATAGGTAAAAGGCGACCGCGATTGAGCAAGCTAGGTAGTGCGACCTGGAAAAAGACGTATCAGAAAACATATGATGATGTCATACTTATGGCCAGAGATCTTCTCGAAGTTTATGCATCAAGAAAAATTGCCGATAAAAATCCACTTAATTTTAACAAAAATTGGGAAGAGGAGATCATCAAAACTTTTGGTTTTGTTGAAACCTCGGACCAAGTTCAAACCATTAGAGAGGTTTATTCTGATCAGCAAAAAGTCGCACCGATGGACAGACTGATCTGTGGCGATGTTGGTTTCGGGAAGACCGAGGTCGCTATTCGAGCAATTGCTCAAGCCGTAGCAAACGGATATCAGTCGGCAATGCTAGCGCCAACCACAATTCTCTGCGAACAGCACTACCGTTTTTTTCAGAAAAGATTTGCTGGGCTTCCGGTTGAAATCGCTCGTTTGAGTCGATTTACTAGCCGCGAGGAGTCAAGACAAATACTTGCTGATACACAGTTGGGCAAGATTGATATTTTAATCTCAACTCATAAAATCTTGCACGCTGACTTAAATTTCAAAAATCTTGGTCTGCTTGTCGTAGACGAAGAGCAGAAGTTTGGGGTTAAGGATAAAGAAAAGCTAAAGAAAATTAAAAACAATGTTGATGTTTTGACTCTGACAGCAACACCAATTCCACGAACACTATTTATGGCTCTGTCCGGACTTCGGGATATTTCACGTCTTTACTCTCCTCCAGCTGGGCGGAAAGAAATTGTGACAAAAGTAGAAAAGTATGACGACGTCATAATTAGTAAGGCAATATTAAATGAGATAAAAAATGGTGGTCAAGTATATTATCTTCATAACGAAGTTGCGACTATTACTGGCATCAAGCATAAACTTGAAAAACTGCTGCCCGGCTTGGTTATCAAAGTAGCTCATGGCCAAATGGCTGAATCAGCACTTCTAGGCGTTATGTCAGAGTTTACGGCTGGTGAGATCGATGTTTTGGTTTGCTCGACAATTATTGAAAACGGTTTAGATTTGCCAAACGTAAATACTCTGATCGTCGACGAAGCAGATCGATTTGGCTTGTCACAGCTCTACCAAATACGAGGTCGGATCGGTCGTAGCTCGAAACAGGCTTACGCTTTTTTCACCCACAAGGATAAAAAGTTGACTCAGAACGCCCTGAAGAGATTCAAGGCAATTTCTGAAAACACCGAGCTTGGTGCCGGGTATGATATCGCTCTGTCTGATCTGGAAATTCGCGGCGGTGGCAATATTCTCGGTCGCGATCAACATGGCAACATGGAGGCAATCGGTCTCGTGCTTTATTCAAAACTTCTCGAAGCGGCCATTCACAAACTCAAAGCCAACTCAACTGACCAATCGATAAATAAATAAACTAGGGACTTGCGCAAAAAGGACATCGCCAATCCTGTTTTAGTTAAATACAATACCCTAAAAACAAACGGCCGTTGTAAAATCAGGTATTAAAAAATGGGGGTAAAAGTTAATTGATAATTTTTTGTTTTTGTATATTTTTTTGTTTTTGTGTTTTGTTTGGCTTGTTTTTGTTAGAATTGGTATATGGCAAAAAGTATTGAGGGGAAATATTTACTAGCCCTTGCAGCAAATCCGAAGATCGGAAGCCAAACACTGAAAAAAATTACAGCTGCTTTTGCTGACCCGGCGGAGATATGGCAGATTTCTGGGGGAGAAATCAGGTCCAAGCTGGGCGAGAAGATCGCGCTCAATGTTGTTGAAGCACGGAAAAAATTTAATCCAGACGAAGAAATTTCTAAACTGAGCAAACTTGATGTCGGTTATATTACGATGTACGACAAGGAATATCCACCCCTGCTTCGTGAAATTCCTGATTATCCGGTGATTTTATTTGTTCGCGGTGATCCAAAAGTATTAAACATGCCGTCGATTGCTGTAGTTGGTAGTCGGAAATATTCCACATATGGGGCCAAAGTAGCGACGACACTGACTGGCGGATGTACAAGTAATGGTTTAGTAATTGTTTCAGGCTTGGCACTTGGCATCGATGCAATAGCACATCGATCGGCTCTGGACAACTGGGGTATTACAGTTGGAGTTGTTGGATGTGGGCTCGATCGCATCTATCCTGTTTCAAACTATCAACTCGGTGAAGAAATTATTTCATCTGGCGGCACAATTATCTCTGAATTTCCGCTTGGCGTGCCACCAATGAAACAAAATTTTCCAATGCGCAACAGAATCATTGCCGGCTTGGCGCTCGGTACTTTGGTCATCGAAGCGGCCGAAAGTTCTGGTTCTCTCATCACTGCCGGTCTGGCTCTGGAATACAATCGCGAAGTTTTTGCCGTTCCGGGCAACATCGATTCGCAAACCTCGGCAGGGACGAACAAATTGATCAAGGATGGCGCCATCCCGGTGACTGAAGCTGGCGATATTTTGAAAGTTTTAAACATCGAGGAAAAAACAAATCAGACTAAGTCACGAGAAATATTGCCCGAAACTGACGAGGAGAAGAAAATCGCCGAAGCGTTGGCAAATGGCGAAAAGTCAGGCGACGAGCTTGTTCATTTGACAAAACTAAACGTAATAAGCTTAAATATGACACTGACGACCATGGAAATGAAGGGGATGATCGAGAATATTGGAGGAGGAAGATACAAACTTAAATAATTTCTAATTATTAATTTCTAATTTCTATTCAAGTCCTAATTTCTAATTTTTAAACATTAATATAGGACTAAACGATTCCCATATTTGTCATCCCGCACTGTAAGCTTGAGAACCTGTCCTGAGCCCCGAAGGGGACCCTTTGGGTCGAAGCCGAACGGGTGCGGGATCTTGAATAGTAAGATCCCTGCTCTCCAGCCACAGGCAGGGATGACAGGAACAGCGTAAGTCCTAATTAATAATTTAAAATTGAATAAAAATTTAGAACTAAAGATTAAACATTTAGCAAAGTGATCGGTTGTTTGTACTTTCATTACTCTTTTGTTATCGTAATCTAGTAACAAAAACAAAAATTTGGAGCAAAATGAATCTAGTCATCGTCGAGTCACCAGCAAAAGCAAAAACCATTGAAAAGTATCTTGGTAAGGACTACAAAGTCCTGGCCTCTTTTGGTCATGTTCGTGATTTACCTCAAAAATCTCTTGGGATTGATTTGAAAGACAACTACAAGCCAGAATATGAAATTTTACCAAAAGCAAAGAAGACGATTGCGGGGCTGAAATCCATCGCCACAAAAGCAGATATTGTCTATCTGGCAACTGACTTGGATCGTGAAGGAGAGGCAATTTCATGGCACCTAGCAGCAGCGCTAAATTTGAAAAAATCAGCAGTGACAAAGCGAATTGTCTTCAACGAGATTACCAAGACGGCGATCGAAAAAGCGGTCAAAAATCCTCAAGAGATTGATATCAATTTAGTCGATGCACAGCAGGCTCGTCGTGTTCTGGACCGCCTAGTTGGCTACAAACTGTCACCACTTTTGTGGAAAAAAGTAAAAAAAGGGCTTTCGGCCGGACGTGTGCAATCGGTCACAGTGCGCCTTGTGGTCGAAAAAGAACGCGAAATTGAAAACTTCAAGCCGATTGAATATTGGGTTTTGGGAGTAAGATTATCACAGCAGGGTAAAGAATTAATTTTTCCGGCATATCTGACAGAAATTGATGGTAAAAGTGTTACTAAATACGACATTAAGACAAAGGACCAAGCTGGCAAGATAACTGCTGATCTGGAGAACTCAAAATACACTGTTGCTGATGTCAAGCACGAAGATTCGATCCGCAAGCCGGCAGCACCGTTCGCAACCTCGACGCTTCAGATGGAGGCGTCACGCAAACTTGGTTTTTCGCCGAAACAAACGATGGTCTTGGCTCAGCATCTCTACGAAGCTGGACACATCACTTATATGCGCACGGACTCGATCAATCTCTCATCAGAAGCGATCGGCGCGATCAAGAAAACAATTCTTGATAATTATGGTGAAAAATATCTGTCGGCGACAGCTCGGATTTATGCAACCAAGACCAAGCATGCCCAGGAGGCCCATGAGGCAATTCGCCCGACACACTTCGATAAACTTGAAGTTACAAATGATCGCCGCGGCCAGAAGCTCTATGACCTGATCTGGAAACGCGCTGTCGCAACTCAGATGAGTGATGCTGTTTTAGATATTTTGACAGTCAAAATCGGAGCGAAATCAGATAAATATATTTTCTCGGCCAAAGGCGAGGCGGTAAAATTTGACGGTTTTATGAAACTCTATTTAGAGGGACATGACGAAGAGAGTGAAACGCAAGTGGCGAAGATACCAGAGCTGAAAAAAGCTGAGGAATTGAAATATATTGAGAAGATCGAAGAGCAAAAATTTACTGAGCCACCAAAGAGATACTCTGAAGCGACACTGGTCAAAAAGCTTGAAAGTCTTGGCATCGGTAGACCGTCGACCTACGCGCCAACACTGGAAACGATCCAACAGCGTGGCTATGTCGAGCTTGTAGAAAAAAGATTTCAGCCGACAGACATCGGCAAAATTGTCACTGATCTTCTGGTCAAGCATTTTACAGAGGTTGTTGATTACAAATTTACAGCTGATATGGAGGATGAACTAGACGACATTGCTGATGGCAAGCGTCAGTGGCAAAAGGTTATCGATGAGTTTTATCAACCGTTTGCAAAAAATTTGAAGGAAAAGACGAAGGAAATCGATAAAAACGATATTATGCCAGTGGAGAAAACCGGTGAAAAATGTCCGGAGTGTGATTCTGAGCTAGTCATTCGCCATGGGCGTTTCGGTAAATTTATCGCTTGCTCGAACTATCCGACCTGCAAATATTCCCGACCCCTTGAGACAAAAATTGAATTAGACAATTCAGAGGTAACGACCGAGAACGGTGGAACAGAATCGCTAAAAGAAGCTGAAACCGAAAAATGTGAAAAGTGCGGTGGTAAGATGATTTTGAAAGAAGGCCGTTTCGGTAAATTTCTCGCATGTGAAAATTATCCGAAGTGCAAAAACACTATAACCATCGTCGGCAAGACGGGAATTAAATGTCCGAAGTGCGAGGAAGGCGAGGTAATCGAACGTCGGACAAAGCGAGGCAGAAAGTTCTGGGGATGTTCGAAATATCCTAAGTGTGATTATGCAAGCTGGGAAGAGCCAAAAGAAAATGACAAAATCCAAATTCCGAATGACAAATAAAAATCTAAATTTTAAAGTTTGAATGTCAAATTTTATCAGGTTAAAAACTGAACTCTGACATTTTAGGATTTACGCGCTTGCTGTCATCCTCGGGCAGGTCTTCGATTGCACTCAGACTGTGAGCGGCAGTCGAACAGCAACGCCATGACCCGGGGATCCAGGTAAGTTGAGTCATATTTGACACCCAAGCATTGCTTGCCTCGCCTGGATTCCCGCCTCCGCGGGAATGACACAAATTAGTAATACCAATGAAACGTGTAGGTCCTAATTTTATTAGAAATTAGAAATTAGGATTTAGAAATTATTTTAAATTATGTTACCAGAAAGTGTTCAAAATTTGATTGATGAGTTTTCTCGACTCCCCGGGATCGGTCCGAAGACAGCGGCCCGATTGGTTTTTTATTTACTGACAAAACCGGAAAACGATCTAAATTTACTCGGTCAAGCGGTTTTGAATTTAGCCAATAATTTAGTCTTGTGTCAGAGCTGTTTTAACATCGCTGACTCCGAAATATGTTCGATTTGTGAGAACGAAAAGAGAAACCATTCTCTGGTTATGGTCGTCGAAGAACCGCTTGATGTTATCGCGCTTGAAAAGTCTTTTGGATTTGATGGTATATATCATGTTCTTGGTGGTGTGATTTCGCCGATAAATGGTGTCGGTCCAGAGAATTTACGAATCGATCAACTAATAAAAAGAATCAAGAAAAAAGATATTAGTGAAATTATTCTAGCGACAAACCCCAATCTCGAGGGCGAAGCGACGGCGGCCTATCTGAAAAATAAAATCAAAGATGTCAATGATTCGATTACGATCACAAGGATTGCTCGTGGTCTGCCGATTGGCGGCGATCTGGAATACGCTGACAAGGTAACACTGAAGAGATCTCTCGAAGGTCGGCGCGAATACTAGCCAACCGCGAAATCGCGAACTATACGAAAATACGAAAATTATTCTTAATCTTCCACATTGGATTGTATATTCACCACTGTTGCGTAATTCAATCCGGTTTGTCATTGCGAGAGGCAACGAAGCAATCTTTCATGATAGATTGCCGCGCCTTGCAATCCGCCAGCTGGCGGACCAATGGCCCCCACTCCGCCAAGGCTACGAGGGGCACGGTCGCAATGACAATTATACAACACTGGTATGTTCGTATATTAGTATTTTTTGTACTTTCGTGTTTATCTGGCAACTTCATACTTCGTAATATTTGCAGAATAACTGTAGTCAGGGACAGTATAAATAGCCAGTTAAATCAATTAGTTTTATAAGTGATTGACAAGTGATGATTTGACTGTATAAAATCCAACTTGAGTTTGAATTTTAAAAACAAAAAGAGGAACGATGAGGGAAATTGAAAAATTTGTCTGTCCAAACTTGGATTGTAATTTCGTCGGTATTTCGGACGGTGATTGCCCAGAGTGTGGCGGTCAGCTTGAGAAGCCAAAAGGTGATGGATACCGTTATTCCAGTGACCTAGATGAAGACAAGGATCAGCCAGCGCTCACTTCCGATTATGACGATGACCCAGAATCAGTTCTCTGGTACAGTGATGGCGAAGAGAGCTACAGTACAATGTGACGAGCACGGATTTTTAACACAGATGAGCACAGATGGTATGAAGGTTTTGGTTTGTTTATTGGAAAAAACTCGAGTGTGAAACCTCGAGTTTTTTTATTAATTATGATAATGTTGTGGTATTGGTTTAGAATAAATACTGGACTTACGCGTTTACTGTCATTCCTGGCTGTGGCTTGAGACCAGGAATCTTGAGTTAATTATTTTAAGATCCCGTATCTTAAGCTTACAGTACGGGGTGACAAACAAGGGAAAAATGTAAACACATAAGTCCTGGTAGTATGAGTTTAAAACAAATAAATTTTCAAAACGATGAAATTTTACAACACTCTCAATCACAAAGAAGAAGAATTCAAGTCGATCACATCTGGTGAAGTCAAGATGTATACCTGCGGACCGACGGTCTATGATACCGTTCACATCGGTAATCTTCGCGCCTATACTTTTAATGATTTACTCAAACGCACCTTATCAGTGAATGGGTACAAAGTATTACATGTTATGAATATTACCGATGTCGATGACAAAACGATCAAACGATCTGGTGGTGAAAAAGAAAAATTTCAAGCATTGACGAAGGAATATGAAGCTAAATTTTGGTCTGATCTCAAGGAACTAAATATTTTGCCACCGACCAAAATAACTCGGGCGACTCAGTATATCGACAAAATTGCTAGCTTTATCGAAGAACTCTTGAGAAAAGATTTTGCTTACAAGACATCTGATGGTTCGGTATATTTTTCTATTGCAAAATTCAAAAATTACGGCCAGTTATCCCAGTTGCAAAATCGGGAATTAAAGCCTGGAGCACGCGTCACTCAGGATGAATACGATAAGGAAAACCCAGCTGACTTTGTTCTATGGAAAGCTTGGGATGAAGATGACGGTGAGATTTTTTGGCATCCTTCGGCTACGCTCCCTCAGCATGGTTCGGGACAGGTCAGGACAGGAACCAGTCTCGGCAAAGGGCGTCCTGGTTGGAGCATAGAATGCTCGGTCATGTCGACTGATTCTCTCGGCGACACTATCGATATTCACACCGGTGGCATAGATCTCGTCTTTCCTCATCATGAAAACGAAATTGCTCAATCCGAAGCTGAGACAGGTCATAGGTTTGTTAATTTCTGGCTTCACAACGAGCATCTGCTCGTCGATGGACGTAAAATGTCAAAAAGTTTAAAAAATTTTTATACTCTTGCCGACATAAAAGAAAAGGGTTTTTCGGCGCTTGATTTTCGTTATCTGATGTTGAGTTCTCACTACAGATCGAAACTAAATTTCACTTGGGAAGGGCTAGAAGCGGCCAGAAATGCTCGCGAGAAACTGAAACGCTTCATCGCCGAGAATCAGGTTGAGGGTGAGTATTGTAAAGTTTGTACCAAAAAATTCTATTCTAAATTGAACGATGACCTGATGACACCGGAAGCGCTAGCGGTTGTCTGGGAATTGGTCAAGGATGAGAAAAAAAGCATCGGCAAAAAAATTGCGACGTTGAAAAAGTGGGATGAGGAAATTCTCGGACTTGGCTTGTTTGACAAATTCGAGATTCCGGCGGAAATAATTGAGCTTGCCGAAAAACGTAAAATCGCACGCGTAGAAAAAGATTTCGAATTATCTGACAAATTACGGACAGAAATATTGAATTCTGGTTGGTCAATCGAGGATCTAGAAAACAACCAGTACAAAATTACGAAATAATGCAGTGTTGTCATTCCGACCGGTGCGGCTTGAAGGCGAAGCATTTGTGTTTATCTGAACAAAAGATCCTTCACTCCAGGTGCATCGTTCAGGATGACAGATAATTTTAATGTCATTCTGAGTTTACGAAGAATCTGCGATGATTTCTATTTAGATCCTTCATTTCAAGCGCATCATTCAGGATGACAGCACACATAGGGCTTATTAACTTAACATTGTCATTCTGAGCTGATGTGGCTTGAAGGCGAAGAATCTATGAAAGAATATTCTGTTTATATTTTGACCAACGTTTCAAATAAAGTGCTCTATGTCGGAGTAACAAATAATTTACGTCGACGTATGTACGAACACAAGAAAAAACTTATCCCGGGCTTCACTTCTAAATATAACTTAAACAAGCTGGTATATTTTGAGTCATTTAGTTCGATCAATGATGCTATTCAAAACGAAAAAAGAATTAAGGGATGGTTAAGATCGAAAAAGATCGCACTAATCGATAGTTTCAATCCGGGTTGGAATGATTTATCTGAGAATATAGACCCTTCACTCCAAACACACCGTTCAGGATGACAGCATATTTTGGTTAACTTTTATTGTCATTCTGAGCCGATGTGGTTTGAAGACGAAGAATCTATGTTTATTGCGACAGGAGATCCTTCACTCCCAGCACATCGTTCAGGATGACAGATAATTTTTATGTCATCCTGAGTTTACGAAGAATCTGCGCTAGCTAAATTGCAAGATCCTTCACTTCCAGTTCACCGTTCAGGATGACAAGAATGTAATGTTTTGAATGTCATTCTGAGTTTACGAAGAATCTGCGCTGGTTCG